>Ga0209633_10000216_pt1 | contig 70567 bp, 76 predicted proteins | sample Cruoilmetagenom1_FD_187290 | JGI IMG/M metagenome (GOLD analysis project Ga0209633, IMG submission 187290) | Oil polluted marine microbial communities from Coal Oil Point, Santa Barbara, California, USA - Sample 1 (SPAdes) (version 2) | ecosystem: Environmental > Aquatic > Marine > Oil seeps ... | reverse complement strand
TTGCGGTCGTCATTATCACTAACTGGGACGCGCAATTCAATAATGAGCCCGCTCATTCGCCCCGTTTACCCTTGCAGGACAATTCCAACGGGTGGACGGGGCGGGGGAGTGGGTGGCTTCGACTTCAGTCGGGAAATCATAAATAAAGAGAGCGGGTGGCTTAGCGCTGACACTAAGAGTCGGGCGCAGTAAACCCAATAAAAACGCTCGGGTCAGAAATGCTCCGGGCCGTTTTTATGCCGCTCTCATGAGCGCCGCCTCAAATGCTGAACGGTGTGCAGCGCCACTGCACTGGCGTTCGAAACATTGAGGCTTTTAAGCGGTCCACCCGTTGAGAGATTGCAGATGCGGTCGCAGACTTCGCGCGTGAGACGCCGCATGCCGGTATCTTCCGCACCGAGAACAAGCGCAATTGGTCTGGTGCCCGTCTCGTCCTCAAGACCAAATTCACCCGACCCTTCAAGGCCGATCCGGTCATATCCCGCATTGCCGATCATCTCAAGTGCGCGCACAAGATTGGTGACGTGGATAATCGGGATATGTTCAAGCCCGCCCGAGGCCGACTTTGCCAACGTGCCGGAAAGAGGTGGGCTGTTGCGTTTCGTCATGACGAGCGCGCGCGCGCCAAATGCCGCGGCCGACCGCAATATTGCTCCGACATTATGCGGGTCCGTTACCTGATCGAGAACAAGGAGGGGGGGGGAGCTTGCACCAAGATCCTCGGTGGCAATGCTTTCAAGAAAATCCATGAGATCGAGTTCCGGCAGGGGTGCCGTTTCAAGCAGCACACCCTGATGCACCACATCGCGGCCAAGCATATGATCAAGATCCCGAAGGCCAACCTTGCGCGGGCTGATGCCGCGCCGCTCAATCGCAGGCGCGAGGCGCGCAAGCGCATTATCGGCGATATGCAAGGCGTGAATGAAACGTGTCGGGTTATCAAGTGCCGCTTCTACCGCATGTGTGCCGTATATCTGGACGCGCGTGGAGCCTGATGCGTTACCGGTTTGCGCCCCGCGCCGCCCGCTGCGCAGCTTTTTATAAGATGATTTTTTTGTATTTTTTGCCATACCCGAGACCTAACCGCTTCGGGCCCAAATGGAAAGGGGGAAGCAAGACAGATTTATCTGGTTTCATTGTCTCTCATTACAAAATATTATTATTCAGAAAATTACCCATGCTCAATAATCCCCTCCAGGTCTCCGTCATAAAAAAAATCCCGCCGCACCGACAATAATTCCTGTTGACAGGTCGCCTAAACATCACCATAAACACTTGCTTGGCCCCTGCTGTGCTTCAGTGGGGCAGTTTCATATGGAAAAAACTAATTTGGTGTCTGCCGTTATATATGGCTTGCATCCGGATTGTTGCTATCAAGGCAAATTCAGGAGGGATGTCCGAGTGGTTAAAGGAGACGGGCTGTAAACCCGTTGGCTTAGCCTACGTAGGTTCGAATCCTACTCCCTCCACCATTTGCATCGAGCTTACCACAAATGAAATGTCAGCCATTTAGACTATGAGTTAAGGGAATGTCATTGTTTTGGTCATTAAAACGCCGAGACGGATTGTTTGACAGGCCAGGGAATGTGAGCCGAAGAATATTTGTAGGCCCGGAATTTATATGAGGCGGGTGTAGCTCAATGGTAGAGCAACAGCCTTCCAAGCTGATGATGAGGGTTCGATTCCCTTCACCCGCTCCAGGCTTACCAGCCAGATTTTGGGAGTGACGTTGAGAGTGAACATGGGAGCAACCCGATCAGTGCGGCTCGCATGGGTAGCTCAAATGGTTTGAATTAGGAGTGTAGCTCAATTGGCTAGAGCACCGGTCTCCAAAACCGGGGGTTGTGGGTTCGAGTCCCTCCACTCCTGCCAGCTCCAAGGGTGGGGTCTGGTAAGAGGTGAAATAAAGTGGACCCATGATGGCGCATGCGACGTGGGTGATATCTGATGGGGCGTGAATAATGGCTTCTGGCACAGGATGTGGCTTAAGTATTTTGAAGCGTACCGAAATATTGTGGTTGAACTAGGTGAACCGGTAATGGCGAAATCTAATCCCTTCGAATTTATTCAGGAAGTGCGCAGCGAAATTTCCAAAGTTTCCTGGCCCACTCGCAAGGAAACGTGGATCACCACTGTAATGGTGGTCATCATGGTGTTTATTTCCGCGATCTTTTTTCTGCTTATAGATCAGGTCTTAAGCGGTGCTGTGAAGTTTATTCTCGGCCTCGGTGGCTGAGCGGAAATTAGTTAATGGATTGCATCGGCATTTGGGTCGGCGCAGTTAAGATTTTGTTAAGGAAGAGAGCTTAAGGGCATGGCAAAGCGCTGGTATATTGTGCACGCCTATTCGAATTTCGAGAAAAAAGTGGCTGAGGCAATTCGCGAGCGCGCGGAGGCAGCTGGTCTTGACCATTTGTTCGAGGAAATTCTCGTGCCTCTCGAAGAGGTCATCGAGATGCGCCGTGGGCGTAAGGTCCAGTCGGAACGAAAATTTTATCCAGGCTACGTGCTGGTCAAGATGGAGATGACAGACAGAGCGCATCATCTTATTAACAATACGCCGAAGGTAACAGGCTTCTTGGGCTCGGACAGTAAGCCGGTGCCGATCACCGAAGCTGAAGCAGAGGCGATATTGCAGCAGCTTAAAGAAGGCGTTGATCGACCAAAAAATACCATCATTTTTGAGGTCGGTGAGCAGGTTAAAGTTTCCGAAGGTGCGTTTGCATCCTTCAGTGGGCAAATTGAAGAAGTTGACGATGATCGTGAACGGTTAAAGGTAGCTGTTTCGATTTTTGGCCGGTTAACACCGGTCGAGTTGGAATTTGGGCAGGTTGAAAAGATTTCATAAACAGACGGTGCTTCAAACCCGTATTAAACCAGTAATTCAAGCGAGCAGATCTCCTTGAAAATTGAGTTTGGGTGAATTTGGGCATTGTTATTTTGTGATCAAATCAGTCCAGGTAAAACGTGTGGGAGGAGTTTTGGTGCGAAGCCATCGCATCTTAAAGCTCTGCACCACGCAACCTTAAGTGAGAAAAATGTCCGGAGCACCTGTCGCACCGGAGTAAACATAAGGATGACGAGTTATGGCAAAAAGAATTGAAGGCTACCTGAAGCTTCAGGTGCCTGCGGGAAAAGCAAATCCATCCCCGCCAATCGGTCCCGCTCTTGGTCAGCGCGGTCTGAATATCATGGAATTTTGTAAGGCGTTTAACGCCAAAACAGGTGATATGGAGCCAGGCGCTCCTGTTCCCGTAATGATTACCATTTTCCAGGACAAGTCGTTCACATTCGAAATGAAGACGCCGCCAGCGTCGCATTTCCTTAAAAAAGCGGCAAAGCTTGCCAAGGGCTCGCAAATGCCAGGGCGTGACGTCGCCGGATCAGTGACCGAGGCCCAGGTTAAGGAGATCGCTGAAGCAAAAATGGTTGATCTCAATACATCAGATGTTGAGCAGGCGATGAAAATTATCGCGGGAACTGCCCGGTCAATGGGTTTTGAGGTGAAGGGGTAGTCATGGCTAATATTGGAAAAAGATTACGCAAGGCCAATGAGGGTATCGATAAGGATACGCTCGTAGCTGTCGGTGAAGCCGTGAAGCTTGTTCAGGAACGGGCAACGGCCAAATTCGATGAAACCATCGAAATTGCACTTAATTTGGGTCTTGATACCCGTCATTCGGATCAGGCAGTGCGCGGTGTGTGTGAGCTGCCTAACGGATCTGGTCGTAACCTGCGCGTTGCGGTTTTTGCACGCGATGCCAAGGCCGATGAGGCAAAGGCTGCTGGTGCCGATATCGTCGGTGCTGAAGACCTTATGGAGCAGGTTCAGAGCGGTAAGATCGAATTCGATCGCTGTATAGCAACGCCCGATATGATGCCGCTTGTTGGTCGCCTGGGCAAGGTGCTCGGACCACGTGGTCTGATGCCAAACCCGAAAGTCGGCACGGTGACGCCAAATGTCGGTGAAGCAGTCAAAAGCGCCAAAGGTGGAGCTGTTGAATTCCGTACCGAAAAAACCGGCATCGTTCAGGCGGGGATCGGCAAGGCCAGCTTTAAGGCTGATGCCCTGGAAGAGAACATCCGCGCCTTTGTTGGTGCGGTGATGAAAGCCAAGCCAAGTGGTGCCAAGGGGTCGTATCTCCAGCGCGTAGCACTTTCTTCAACAATGGGACCTGGTGTGCGGATTGAACCGCAATCGGTTATCGGCGAATAGGTTTTGCTTTGAGTTTAAAGTTTTCAGTCGCCTGAATTACGGGCGGCTGAATAGGGATCAACGAGAATTTTTTCCATGAGTTCATGGGAAAGTTCATTGATCCCGACCTGTCCAAGATTACGGGTGTCGGCAGATATGTCGGCTTAAAGTTAAGGCCTGTATGAGATGGGAGGCGGACGATAGATTTTACGAGTGAAATATCTCGGATGAACTATCGGTTTGAACCTCGTCAATCCGAACTGACGGAGACGTCGGTAAGGGTTGGGCAGGCAAGTGAGCGTCGTAAGTCGCGACTTGTCAGTCGTGCGGCTTGCGGCAAACATGAACCTGCGGGTTTGGGCTAATTGCCCCGATCCGTGATTAAGGAGTGAGCACAGATGGAAAGAGCGCAAAAAGAAGAGCTGGTCTCGACGCTCAACGATCTGTTTCAGAGCACCGGTGTTGTTGTCGTTGCACACTATACCGGATTGACCGTGTCACAGATGACCGAACTTCGCGAGAAGGTGCGGGCAGAGGGTGGCCAGGTCAAGGTTGCAAAAAATCGCTTGGCAAAGCTGGCGCTTAAAGGAACTGAAGTTGAAGGTATTACGGACCTCTTTCAAGGCCCGACCGTCATCGTCAGCTCTCAAGATCCAGTAGCGGCGCCAAAGATTGCAGTCCAGTTCGCCAAAGCAAACGAAAACCTCGAAATCCTGGGCGGTGCCATGGGCACAACGCTTTTGGACGTAAATGGGGTCAAGTCGCTTGCTGCATTGCCGTCACTTGATGAACTGCGCGGAAAACTGGTTGGGCTTGTACAAGCTCCAGCTGGAAAAATCGCAAGGGTCGTCGGTGCGCCTGCTGGTGGGTTGGCTCGCGTTATTGGGGCATACAGCACCAAGGATGCAGCGTAACCGGAATCTGAAACAAGATTGCACTCGCAAGACTAATCGGCATATGCCGAGACAAATTTTAGAAATGACGTTCAAACCGATTATGGAGAATACAAAATGGCTGATTTAGAAAAAATTGCTGATGACCTCAGTGCACTGACAGTTATGGAAGCAGCAGACCTTGCCAAGCTTCTTGAAGACAAATGGGGCGTGTCTGCGGCGGCTCCTGTAGCAGTTGCAGCTGCGGGCGGCGGCGGCGGCGAAGCTGCTGAAGAGCAAACCGAATTTGATGTTGTTCTGATGTCAGCTGGTGACAAGAAAATCAACGTCATCAAGGAAGTTCGCGCCATCACAGGTCTCGGCCTCAAGGAAGCAAAAGAGCTGACAGAAGCTGGCGGCAAGCCGGTTAAAGAAGGCGTCGACAAAGCGGAAGCTGAAGAGCTCAAGAAAAAGCTCGAAGCAGCTGGTGCGACTGTCGAGTTGAAGTAGTTAGACTATTGATGCGGGCCGCTCCTGACGTCCAGATGATGTCTGGAGCGGCCTGGTCAAAAATATGAAACTTATTGGCATTGCCAATTGAAGCGGTTGCAAAGATTTCCCAAAAAGCCAATGAGGGAAAATCTGGTGGCCGCATTTGCGCAATATGCGAGCGAGATTGAAGGAGTCCCCCTGATGGCTGAAACGTTCACCGGACGTAAACGTGTCAGAAAAAAGTTTGGAAATATTCCCGAAGTCGCCGAGATGCCCAATCTCATCGAGGTGCAGAAACGCTCATATGATCAGTTCCTGATGGTCGACGAGCCCGAAGGCGGTCGGTTGGATGAGGGGCTGCAATCGGTGTTTAAGTCGGTATTTCCGATCTCCGATTTCTCAGGTCGCTCGACCCTTGAGTTTAAATCATACAACTTTGAGACACCCAAATATGATGTCGAGGAGTGCCAGCAGCGCGATATGACTTTCGCAGCTCCGCTCAAGGTCACATTGCAGCTCATCGTTTTTGATATAAACGAAGAAACTGGCGCAAAATCCATCAAGGACGTCAAGGAACAGGACGTCTATATGGGCGACTTGCCGTTCATGACATTGAACGGCACATTCGTCATCAATGGTACCGAGCGCGTTATCGTATCGCAAATGCACCGCAGTCCTGGCGTATTTTTTGATCATGACCGCGGAAAAACCCACGCTAGTGGCAAGCTCCTGTTCGCTGCCCGCATCATTCCTTATCGCGGTTCATGGCTCGACTTTGAATTTGACGCCAAAGACATTGTTCACGTTCGTATTGACCGTCGTCGCAAGCTGCCCATCACCACGTTCCTTCATGCCCTGGGCCTTGACGATGAGGAAATACTCGAAACGTTTTACGAGAAATACGACGTCACTGCACTAAAAGATGATTGGAAGGTTCCTTTTCACGGTGACCGTTTGCGTGGCCAGAAAACAGCAACCGATCTCATCGATGCCAAAACCGGCAAAGTGGTGGTCGAGGCCGGTGAAAAGGTTACCGTTCGCACTCTGAAAAAACTCGACGAAAAGAAGGTGAAAGAACTTCTGATCGCCGATCAGGAACTGCTCGGCAGCTATCTCGCCGAAGACATCGTCAACATGAAGACCGGCGAAATTTACGGCGAAGCCGGTGACGAGATTGAAGAGGAACTCCTCAACAAGCTCCGCGAAGTGAAAGTTAAATCTTTCCCCATTCTTGATATCGATCACATCAATATTGGCGCGTTTGTCAGAAACACACTCGCCGTCGACAAGACGACAAACAAGGCCGAGGCGCTTGTCGATATTTACCGCGTCATGCGTCCGGGCGAGCCGCCCACGCCGGAAGCCGCGCAAAATCTGTTCGACAGCCTCTTCTTTGATTCCGAGCGTTATGATCTTTCTGCCGTTGGTCGCGTAAAAATGAACATGCGTCTACAACTCGATGCAGAAGACACGGTCCGCACCTTGCGCCGTGAAGACATTCTCGCCGTCGCCAAAACTCTTGTCGGTTTGCGTGACGGACGTGGCGAAATTGACGACATTGATCATCTTGGCAACAGGCGCGTTCGTTCCGTTGGCGAGTTGATGGAAAACCAGTACCGCATCGGCCTCCTGCGTATGGAGCGCGCGATCAAAGAGCGCATGAGCTCGGTCGACATTGACACAGTCATGCCGCAGGACCTCATCAACGCCAAACCAGCGGCCGCCGCCGTACGCGAGTTTTTCGGTTCATCCCAGCTCTCGCAGTTTATGGATCAGACCAATCCCTTGTCTGAAGTTACCCATAAACGTCGTCTTTCAGCCCTTGGGCCAGGTGGTCTGACACGTGAACGTGCGGGCTTTGAGGTGCGCGACGTGCATCCAACTCATTACGGTCGCATCTGTCCAATTGAAACACCTGAGGGACCAAATATTGGTCTTATCAACTCGCTCGCAACTTATGCCCGCGTCAATAAATATGGCTTTATTGAAAGTCCATATCGCCGGGTTGTCGGCGGCAAAGCCACTGACGAAGTTATCTACCTCTCTGCGATGGAAGAAATGCGCCATCACGTTGCCCAGTCAAACACCGAACTCGGTACTGGCGGCAAGCTGATGGGTGATCTGATCACATGTCGCTTCGAAGGTGATGTGCACATCGTCTCACCTGACATGATCGACTATATGGATGTGTCGCCAAAACAGATTGTATCTGTTGCCGCCTCTCTCATTCCGTTCCTCGAAAATGATGACGCCAACCGCGCGTTGATGGGCTCAAACATGCAACGTCAGGCCGTGCCGCTTCTCAAAGCAGAGGCGCCTCTGGTGGGAACCGGCATGGAAGCTGTTGTTGCGCATGATAGTGGTGCTGCCATTGGTGCCCGTCGTACCGGCATTATCGATCAGGTTGATGCCACTCGTATCGTTATCCGCGCAACCGAAGAACCCGATCCGTCAAAACCGGGTATCGATATTTACAATCTTCGCAAGTTTCAGCGTTCCAATCAGAACACTTGTATCAATCAGCGCCCTCTTGTGAAAAAGGGTGATCGGGTTATTGCAGGTGACATTATCGCCGACGGCCCATCAACCGAACTTGGTGATCTCGCACTTGGCAAAAACGTGCTCGTCGCCTTCATGCCGTGGATGGGTTACAACTTTGAAGACAGTATTCTGATCTCCGAGCGCATCGTGCGCGATGACGTGTTCACATCCATTCACATCGATGAATTTGAAGTGATGGCCCGTGATACCAAATTGGGGCCGGAAGAGATTACTCGTGATATCCCGAACGTATCGGAAGAAGCCTTAAAAAACCTCGACGAGGCTGGCATCGTCTATATTGGTGCGGAAGTGCATCCAGGTGATATTCTGTGCGGCAAGATCACGCCAAAAGGCGAAAGCCCGATGACGCCTGAGGAAAAACTCCTCCGTGCGATCTTTGGTGAAAAAGCCTCTGACGTGCGCGACACATCCCTCAAACTGCCACCCGGCGTTGCGGGAACAGTCGTTGAAGTGCGGGTCTTCAACCGTCACGGCGTCGAAAAAGACGAACGCGCCATGGCAATCGAGCGTGAAGACATCGAACGTCTTGCCAAAGACCGGGACGACGAGGTTCAGATCCTCGACCGCAACGTTTATGGCCGTCTCCAGGACGTGCTCATCAACAAAGAGGTCGCAAAAGGTCCTTCAATTGCACCCAAAGGCACCAAAATCACGCAGGCCGTTCTCGAAGAGGTGCCGCGCAGTCAATGGTGGGAGATTGTCCTCAAAAACGACAAGGTCAATGAGGAAGTCGAAGCAATTCGCAACCAGTATGAAGATGCCAAGAAGAACCTTGAGGCACGTTTTGTCGACAAGGTTGACAAGCTGCAACGCGGCGATGAGCTTCTGCCTGGCGTCATGAAAATGGTCAAGGTCTTTGTAGCCGTGAAGCGCAAACTTCAACCGGGCGACAAAATGGCTGGACGCCATGGCAACAAGGGTGTGATTTCCCAGATTGTACCTGTCGAAGACATGCCTTATCTCGAAGACGGAACGGCAGTTGATATCGTGCTTAACCCGCTCGGTGTTCCCAGTCGAATGAATGTCGGACAGATATTGGAAACCCATCTGGGCTGGGCTTGTAAAGGTCTTGGCCATCAGATCGGCGACGCTTTGGGCGCTTACCAGAAAACCGGCGAGCCAAAACGACTTCGCACCTTGTTGAATAATATTTACGGCAAGGACGAAACCATTTCAGCACTTGATGATACTCAGCTCGTCGAGCTTGGCGAAAATCTGCGTACCGGTGTGCCGATTGCAACCCCGGTATTTGACGGCGCTCACGAAAGCGACATCGTTGAAATGCTCGAGGAAGCAGGCTTTGATGGCTCAGGCCAGATGCAGCTCCATGATGGACGCACCGGCGAGCCTTTCGACCGCAAGGTGACCGTTGGTTACAAATACCTTCTCAAGCTTCACCATTTGGTGGACGATAAAATCCATGCCCGTTCTATCGGACCATACAGTCTCGTTACCCAGCAACCTCTGGGTGGTAAAGCGCAGTTCGGTGGCCAAAGGTTTGGTGAGATGGAGGTCTGGGCGCTTGAAGCTTATGGTGCCGCCTACACCCTGCAGGAAATGTTGACCGTGAAATCGGATGACGTTGCAGGCCGAACCAAGGTTTACGAAGCAATCGTCAAGGGTGATGATAAATTCGAGGCCGGCGTTCCTGAAAGCTTCAACGTTCTTGTCAAGGAAATGCGTGCTCTTGGTCTTAACGTTGAATTGGGCACAGATCCAAAACTCGACGATGAAGACGGTAGCGCTGGTGGAGATACTGAAAGCGGTATGCCGCAACTTCCCGACAAGCGAAACGCAGCCGAGTAGTTGAGAAACAATAATGACGCCTCGCCGAAACAGCTGCGGGGCGTCATATCCCAAATACGGTCCAACAGGATCACAATGATCAAAGGGTAGCCAACCCCGACTACCCGACAGGAGACGACCAGATGAACCAAGAGGCTTTCAATCTATTTAATCCCCAGGCCCAGGCAGAGACGTTTGATCACATCAAAATCTCCATTGCCAGTCCTCAGGAAATATTGTCCTGGTCTTTCGGCGATATCAAAAAGCCAGAAACCATCAACTACCGGACCTTCAAGCCTGAACGTGATGGACTGTTCTGCGCACGGATCTTTGGTCCCATAAAGGACTATGAGTGCCTGTGCGGCAAATATAAGCGGATGAAATACAAAGGCGTCATCTGCGAGAAATGTGGCGTCGAGGTTACCTTGGCAAAGGTCCGTCGCGACCGCATGGGCCACATCCAGCTCGCAGCCCCTGTCGCCCATATCTGGTTCTTGAAATCATTACCGAGCCGTATAGGTCTTCTCCTTGATATGAAGCTCAAAGATCTCGAGCGCGTGCTCTATTTCGAGAGCTATATTGTTATCGAGCCTGGTGTAGTGCCGGAGTTTGATCAGATGGATCTTATCTCCGAAGAAGAATACATGCAGGCTCAGGATGAGCATGGCGATGACAGCTTCACCGCAGGCATTGGGGCTGAAGCCATTCGCGATCTGCTCGCTGGTATTGATCTTGAAGCCGAGCGCGAAAAACTGCGTACCGATATTGCCGAGACCGGTTCTGAGATTAAACTTAAAGCGTTCACCAAGCGGCTCAAAGTTGTTGAGGCGTTTATCGAAAGTGGCAACCGCCCTGAATGGATGATCCTCGAAGTCGTTCCCGTACTTCCCCCTGAGCTGCGCCCGCTTGTGCCGCTCGATGGTGGTCGGTTTGCGACCTCAGACCTTAATGATCTCTATCGCCGTGTGATCAACAGGAACAACCGTCTTAAACGACTGATGGAACTGCGTGCACCTGATATCATTATCCGCAACGAAAAACGCATGTTGCAGGAAGCCGTTGACGCGCTCTTCGATAATGGTCGCCGCGGTCGTGTAATTACAGGCGCCAATAAACGCCCACTAAAATCGCTCTCCGACATGCTCAAAGGCAAGCAGGGCCGCTTCAGACAGAACTTGCTCGGCAAACGCGTTGACTATTCCGGTCGTTCCGTGATCGTGGTTGGGCCAAGCCTCAAACTGCACCAATGCGGATTGCCGAAGAAAATGGCATTGGAGCTCTTCAAGCCGTTTATCTATTCGCGTCTCGATGCCAAGGGCATGGTCTCAACTGTCAAGCAGGCCAAAAAACTCGTTGAAAAAGAAAAGCCCGAAGTTTGGGATATCCTGGATGAAGTCATTCGCGAACATCCCGTTCTCCTGAACCGCGCACCTACCCTGCATAGGCTGGGTATCCAGGCGTTCGAGCCGATCCTCGTGGAAGGCAAGGCCATACAACTTCACCCGCTGGTCTGCACCGCCTTTAATGCTGACTTCGATGGTGACCAGATGGCTGTTCACGTGCCGCTGTCCCTTGAAGCGCAGCTTGAAGCACGTGTGCTTATGATGTCGACCAACAACATTCTCCATCCCGCAAGCGGCCAGCCGATTATCGTGCCGTCGCAGGATATTGTTCTCGGCCTCTACTACGTCACTCTGATGACAGATGGCGAGCCGGGAGAAGGCATGATATTTGGCGATGTCGCTGAAGTTCAACACGCGCTGGATAATGGCGCCGTAACCTTGCATACCAAAATCAAGGGTCGCTTCATTTCTCTTGATGAGGAAGGCAATGAGGTTTCTGAAATCTTTGATACAACCCCGGGTCGCATGTTGCTCGGCGAGTTGCTACCAAAACGACCAGGCATTCAGTTTGGCCTGGTTAATCAGCTCCTGACCAAAAAGGCGATCTCCGCTCTCATCGATAATGTTTATCGTGAATGCGGACAGAAAGACAGTGTTGTCTTCTGTGACCGCGTTATGGGAATGGGCTTTATGCACGCCTTTAAGGCTGGCATTTCGTTTGGCAAAGATGACATGATTATCCCTGATACCAAACATGGCATCATCGAGCGCACCAACGACAAGGCACGCGAATATGAGCAACAGTATAATGACGGCCTGATTACCCAGGGCGAAAAATACAACAAGGTTGTTGATGCCTGGGCCAAATGTACCGATGAAGTTGCTGACGAAATGATGGCTCGTATTTCTGCGGTGAATGTCGACGAGGAAACCGGTCGCCAGAAACAGATCAACTCGGTCTATATGATGGCTCATTCCGGTGCCCGTGGTTCCCCCCAGCAGATGAAGCAGCTAGCCGGTATGCGTGGTCTGATGGCCAAGCCATCAGGTGAAATTATTGAGACGCCGATTATCTCAAACTTTAAAGAGGGTCTGTCGGTTCTCGAATATTTCAACTCCACCCATGGTGCCCGTAAAGGCCTTGCTGATACGGCGCTGAAAACCGCCAACTCAGGCTATCTTACACGCCGCCTTGTGGATGTTGCCCAGGATTGCATCATTACCGAAACCGATTGTGGAACCGATAATGGTATCACCACAACGGCCGTTGTGGATGCCGGTGAAATTTTGGTGTCCCTGGGTGAGCGTGTGCTTGGTCGGACAACCGCCGACGATATGGTCGATCCAGCCTCCGGCGAGGTCATCGTAAAAGCTGGTGAACTTATTGAAGAACAGCATATCGAGAATATCGAAAATGCCCGTATTCAGGTCGCCCGCATTCGTTCTGTACTGACTTGTAAAACAAAAATTGGCGTATGTTCGTCGTGTTATGGTCGCGACCTTGCACGCGGAACACCCGTTAACCACGGCGAAGCTGTCGGCGTCATCGCTGCCCAGTCTATCGGCGAGCCGGGTACCCAGCTCACCATGCGTACATTCCATATTGGTGGCACCGCCCAGGTGGTGGATAGCTCCTTCATTGAGACCAATTTCGAAGGCGTTATCGAAATCCGCAACCGCAATGTCGCCCGCGACAGCAAGGGGCGTCTGGTTGCGATGGGACGTACCATTTCAATCGTCATCAATGACCAGGACGGCAACGAACGCGCGATACACAAAATCGGCTATGGTGCACATCTGATGGTTGATGAAGGGGACAAAGTTAAACGCGGTACGCGTTTGGCGGAATGGGACCCTTACACGCGTCCAATCCTGACAGAAACCGATGGTATTATTGCTTTCGAAGATCTGATCGACGGTGTTTCGGTGCACGAGAAAACCGACGATGAAACAGGTATATCCAATCGTGTTATCATTGACTGGCGCGCATCACCGCGCGGTTCAGATTTGAAACCGGCTCTGACCATTCTTGCGAAGAAGGGCGACGACCCAATAGCCCTCGATCGTGGTGGCGAGGCACGTTACCTCCTGTCGGTTGATGCTGTTCTGTCCATTGAACCAGGTGCCAAGGTCAAAGCTGGCGATGTGCTGGCCCGTATTCCGCTTGAAAGTGCGAAAACCAGTGATATCACCGGTGGTCTGCCACGTGTTGCCGAGCTCTTTGAAGCCCGGCGTCCAAAAGATCATGCGGTAATCGCGGAGATTACAGGACGCGTTCAATTTGGCCGCGACTATAAAAACAAGCGCCGCATATCCATTGTTCCGGAGGATGAAACACACGATACCGTCGAATATCTCATTCCAAAGGGCAAGCATTTGCCGGTCCAGGAAGGCGATATGATTGAGAAGGGTGAATACCTTCTTGACGGTCATCCGGCCCCCCATGACATCCTTGCCATTAAGGGTGTTGAGGAATTGGCATCCTATCTCGTTAATGAGATTCAGGACGTCTATCGCCTGCAAGGTGTGACCATCAACGATAAACATATCGAAGTGATCGTCCGTCAGATGCTGCAGAAAATCGAAATCGAGACCGCTGGCGACAGCTCCTTCCTGCGCGGCGAGCAGGTTGATCGCATCGACTTCAATGAGACCAATGAGTTGATCAAAGCGGCCAAAGGCGAACTGGCAGTAGGTCAGCCTGTTCTACAAGGAATAACCAAAGCGTCGCTGCAGACACGCAGCTTCATTTCGGCCGCTTCCTTCCAGGAGACAACCCGCGTTCTCACAGAAGCCGCAGTGAACGGCAAAAAGGACAGCCTCGAAGGATTGAAAGAGAACGTCATTGTTGGACGTCTCATTCCAGCCGGTACCGGCGGGTCACTCAGACGCATGCGGTCAATTTCCAATCATCGCGATGACCTCATTCTCAAGGAGCGTGCCCGAGTGGCGCTGGAAAACGCAGAGAAAAATGCGGTTCCCGTTGCAGACCCTGAACCGGTTGTTGAGGAACAGGATCCGGCGGCAGAATAATCACAAAATAATCACAAAATAATCAGAGTGCCGAGAATTCGGTTATCTCAGATATATAATTAAAAGGCCCTCTTGAGTGAGGGCCTTTTTTTGTGCGAATATGGTCAGATAAAGAATGCCGCCAGGCTTTATAAATTCAGCCGCACAGAACAAAGGCTGCCGCGTAACGAATGACCGCGTGGTTTGGTTTTCATCGGCTCGCTAATTATTGGGGACGAGAATTGCGTTTATTGATCACTTTTCTATTGCTTATCCTGTTTGTTACGCGATTACCCGCGGCTCAGCCAACGCCCGTACGCGAGGCGACCCAAGAGGCTATGCTCATCCCCGCCAAAGTTGATATCAATATGATGTCAAAAAAACAGGCAAAAGACCTCTGGGTCATGGTCGGCCGCTTTGCCCAGATCGAAATTATTCTTGAGAGCTGTCAGCGGCGGTCAAATATTGAGCGCAGAATTATCAAAGTTGCCTCCCCATGCGTCGAAGTTCGTACCTTGAAAAACGTCAGGCGCCATTTCAGAAACAAGCTCGCTTATTACCGCAAGCGCGTCGTCGCCCTGGATTGCCAGGCAAAAGACGTAAGAGCCCTGTTGCGTGCCGGCAAAAAGGCGGTTGACCAGGTCATCAGCCATGTTTCGAAACAATGCCAGGCATGCTTTTTCTGCTGAAGTGACTAACCAAATTCAGAAAAAACTCGATTTCAGACATTTTCACTGTTGACGCAAATCAGGTGCGCGGTTATGTTGCCGAAATCAAGCGACAGGCGGTAGACTTCTGCGCGCAATATATGCGTGCGTTTCATGTCTAAACGGTGTCGTTGATAACCGAAGGAATTTCAGAGTACACGATCTTTTAGCTTGAAATAAAGCCGGGAGATCCTCTGTTTGATAGCTGGGTACCGCTCATCGGTGCTTCGGCATGTTGTCTTGCATGAATAATTGTTTGCGAGGAGGACATGTTCGGAGGCTAGGTGTGGTGCCAAATTTTTATGGATTGATCAATGCCAACGATACAACAGCTTGTTCGCAAACCACGCAAACCGCCAGTTAAGCGGAATAAAGTGCCCGCTATGGAAGCGTGTCCTCAAAAGCGTGGTGTTTGCACTCGTGTTTATACAACGACGCCAAAGAAGCCGAACTCCGCACTTCGTAAAGTTGCCCGTGTTCGTTTGACCAATGGATTTGAAGTGACGAGCTACATTCCAGGCGAAGGTCATAACCTGCAAGAGCATTCGGTTGTTCTTATTCGTGGTGGTCGCGTAAAGGATTTGCCTGGTGTGCGTTATCACACTATTCGTGGTGTTCTTGATACGCAGGGCGTTGCGGACCGCAAGCAGAGACGTTCAAAATATGGTGCCAAGCGACCTAAATAAGGGGCGCTGGCTTTTTTAATTGTGCGCGATTATCGCGCGTCTGTGGCCTCCGGGTTTGTTGGGGCTCAATAGAAGGAATAAGGTATGTCACGTCGACATAGAGCGGAAAAACGGGATATCATTCCTGATCCAAAATTTGGTGATGTTGTAATCACCAAGTTCATGAATTCAGTGATGCTCGATGGCAAGAAGTCAGCAGCAGAGCGGATTTTCTATGGCGCTATGGACCGTGTTGAAGATAAAGCCAAGGCAAATCCGGTTGAGCTTTTTCATCAGGCGCTGGAAAACGTAATGCCTTCAATTGAGGTGCGTTCGCGCCGCGTTGGTGGTGCGACATATCAGGTGCCTGTTGAGGTTCGTCATGAGCGCAAGCAGGCACTCGCCATTCGTTGGCTGATAAGTGCGGCGCGTTCACGTAATGAGAATACTATGGTTGAGCGCCTTTCAGGCGAGCTTATGGATGCAGCAAATAATCGCGGAACAGCCGTGAAAAAGCGGGAGGATACACATCGGATGGCAGAGGCTAACAGAGCCTTTTCGCATTATCGGTGGTAACCGCAATTTTGAGGCTGGAGAGAAGTTATGGCACGTAAAACATCTATCGATGACTATCGCAATATTGGCATTATGGCCCATATCGACGCCGGTAAAACGACGACGACTGAGCGCGTCCTTTATTACACGGGTAAAAGCCATAAAATTGGTGAAGTTCATGATGGTGCGGCCACCATGGACTGGATGGAGCAGGAGCAGGAGCGTGGCATTACAATCACGTCCGCTGCGACCACCACATTCTGGAACGACAAGCGCGTCAATATTATTGATACCCCCGGTCACGTTGATTTCACCATTGAAGTAGAGCGCTCACTTCGTGTGCTTGATGGTGCTGTGGCACTTCTTGATGCAAATGCCGGTGTTGAGCCTCAAACCGAAACTGTTTGGCGTCAGGCTGATAAATATAATGTTCCACGCATGATCTTCGTCAACAAGATGGATAAGATCGGTGCGGATTTCTATAACTCTGTCGAGATGATCAAGACGCGCCTCGGTGCGATCCCCGTTCCATTGCAGATCCCGATCGGTGCTGAGAATGACTATGTTGGCCTCGTCGATCTGATTAGAATGAAGGCGATCGTCTGGGATGAAGAGACGCTTGGCGCAAAATTCCACGAGGAAGAGATTCCCGCGGATCTTGTCGACAAGGCAAATGAATACCGCGAAATGATGATTGAAGCCGCTGTTGAAGCTGATGAAACTGCAATGGAAGCTTATCTCGAAGGTGAAGAGCCTGACGTAGAAACGTTGATGCGTCTCATCCGCAAGGGGACGTGCGAAGTTATGTTCTTCCCGGTGCTTTGTGGTTCAGCCTTTAAAAACAAAGGTGTTCAGCCACTTCTTGATGCGGTGATTGATTTTCTGCCCTCACCTCTTGAGGTGCCTGCCATTAATGGTATCGATGTTAAAACTGGTGAAGAAGTTGTTCGTCCGTCATCTGATGATGAGCCCCTCGCCATGCTCGCCTTTAAGGTCATGAATGACCCGTTTGTCGGATCTTTGACTTTCTGCCGTGTTTATTCCGGCAAGGTTGAGACAGGCATGTCTGTTCTCAATTCGGTGAAAGATAAAAAAGAACGCGTTGGACGGATGCTGTTGATGCATTCAAATGACCGGGAAGATATTAAAGAGGCATATTCGGGCGATATCGTCGCTATTGCAGGTCTTAAAGATGTGACCACAGGTGATACGCTTTGTGATCCATTGAACCCGGTTATTCTTGAGCGGATGGAATTCCCTGATCCGGTTATCGAGATTGCGATCGAGCCTAAAACCAAGGCCGATCAGGAAAAGCTCGGTGCTGCTCTTCATCGTTTGGCGCAAGAGGATCCAAGTTTCCGCGTCATGACCGATGAGGAATCAGGTCAGACTATTATTAAAGGCATGGGTGAGCTTCATCTCGACATTATTGTCGACCGGATGAAACGTGAATTTGGTGTTGAGGCGAATATCGGTCAGCCACAGGTGGCGTACCGTGAGACAATCACCAAAGCGTCTGATGTTGACTACACCCATAAAAAACAAACTGGTGGTTCTGGACAATTTGCTCGCGTCAAAATTACGATCGAGCCATCCGAGCCAGGCGAAGGCTTTGTTTTCGAAAGCAAGGTCGTTGGTGGTAATGTACCAAAGGAATATATCCCCGGTGTTGAAAAGGGTATGAAGAGCGTTATGGGTGCAGGCATTATTGCAGGTTTCCCAATGCTCGATATCAAGGCAACACTCAATGACGGTGCCTATCATGATGTTGATAGTAGCGTGATGGCATTTGAGATGGCCGGACGCGCCGCTTTTCGCGAAGGTGTTGGCAAATCAGCGCCGAAGCTTCTGGAGCCAATTATGAAGGTCGAAGTTGTGTCGCCGGAAGACTATATTGGTGGTATCATGGGCGATCTGAACTCCCGTCGTGGGCAGGTTCAGGGCCAGGAGCAACGTGGCAATGCCACCGTTGTGAATGCCATGGTGCCACTCGCCAATATGTTTGGCTACGTGAATACTCTGCGCTCCATGTCTCAGGGCCGGGCGCAGTTTTCGATGGAGTTTGATCATTATGCCCAGGTGCCTCAGGCCGTGGCAGATGATGTTAAATCTAAATATGCCTAAGCTTAACTTCGGTTGAGTTTGGATTGAGTTGAATTTTTTAGTTCTGGTTGCTGGAATTATCATAAAGGCCAAGGAGAATTAAGATGGCTAAGGAAAAGTTTGAGCGCAATAAACCGCATGCCAATATCGGCACTATTGGTCACGTTGACCATGGTAAGACGACATTGACTGCTGCGATTACAAAGGTTTTGGCTGAAGCTAGTGGTGCTGAAGCCGTTGCTTTTGATCAAATCGATAAGGCACCTGAAGAGCGTGAACGCGGTATCACGATTTCTACGGCCCACGTTGAGTATGAGACGGAAAACCGTCACTATGCGCACGTTGATTGCCCAGGCCATGCTGACTATGTGAAAAACATGATCACTGGTGCGGCTCAGATGGATGGCGGCATTCTCGTTGTGTCAGCAGCTGATGGCCCAATGCCTCAGACCCGCGAGCATATCCTGCTTGCCCGTCAGGTTGGTGTGCCAGCACTTGTTGTTTACATGAATAAAGTTGACCAGGTTGATGACGAAGAACTCATCGAGCTCGTTGAAATGGAAATCCGTGAACTTCTTTCTTCGTATGATTTCCCGGGCGACGATATTCCAATCGTCAAGGGTTCAGCTCTTGCTGCTCTTGAGGGTCGTGATGACGAAATCGGTAAAAATTCAATCTTGGAATTGATGGCAGCGGTTGACGAATATATCCCAACGCCTGATCGTCCTAAAGATCAGCCGTTCCTGATGCCAATTGAGGATGTATTCTCAATTTCAGGTCGCGGTACTGTTGTGACTGGCCGTATTGAACGTGGCATCGTCAATGTTGGTGAAGAAATCGAAATCGTCGGCATCAAAGACACCGTTAAAACCACCTGCACAGGTGTTGAAATGTTCCGCAAGCTGCTCGATCAGGGTGAAGCTGGCGATAACGTTGGTGTTCTTCTTCGCGGTGTTGCCCGTGAAGATGTGGAGCGCGGTCAGATTCTCTGTAAGCCAGGTTCGGTTAATCCGCACACGAAGTTTACAGCCGAAGCTTATATTTTGACTAAAGACGAAGGTGGCCGTCATACGCCATTCTTTACCAACTATCGTCCGCAGTTTTATTTCCGCACAACCGACGTTACCGGCATGGTTAAATTGCCTGAAGGTACCGAGATGGTAATGCCTGGTGATAATGTTGCAATGGAAGTTGAACTTATCGTGCCAATCGCAATGGAAGAGAAGCTTCGCTTCGCCATTCGCGAAGGTGGCCGCACAGTTGGTGCGGGCGTCGTTGGTAAAATCATAGAGTAATAGCACAAGGAGGCGCTCATCACATCGGTGGGCGCTTCCAGCTTTTAGGGTTTTGAGACAATGAATAGCCAAAACATACGGATCCGTCTGAAGGCGTTTGATCACCGTATTCTGGATGTGTCGACAAAAGAGATTGTTGATACAGCCAAACGGACGGGTGCTGATGTGCGGGGACCTATCCCGTTGCCGACGCGTATTGAGAAGTTCACTGTGAACCGCTCACCGCACGTAAACAAGAAAAGCCGCGAGCAGTTTGAAATGCGCACGCATAAGCGCCTTTTGGATATCGTGGATCCGACACCACAAACCGTCGATGCTCTGATGAAGCTCGATCTGGCAGCCGGTGTCGATGTCGAGATCAAGGCTTAACCCCAACCAGGGCAAAGGCCTCGGGCACCGGATCTGTTTATCAGATATCCGTAGCCCACGTTTCTAAGGTACAGCCTGCCACTCAGGTGGTGGGGTAAAATTGAGAATTTGAAATTGGGATGCGAAGCGCGGCCTTGGAGCCAATCTTCGCTAACTCAGGGAAAGAGACCGATGCGGTCAGGTGTAATAGCACAAAAAATTGGAATGACCCGGATCTTCACAGATGACGGGCAACACGTTCCTGTGACTGTTCTCAGGCTTGAAAAATGTCAGGTCGTAGGGCAGAGAACTGAAGATCAACACGGCTATACAGCGCTTCAGCTTGGTGCGGGCACAGCCAAGGTGAAAAATCTCACCAAGGCACAGCGCGGCACATTCAGTGTTGTCAATATAGAGCCAAAGCGCCAGCTGGCCGAATTTCGGGTCAGTCCCGATAATCTCATTGAAGTTGGTGCTGAGCTGACAGCTGATCATTTCGTATCAGGTCAATGTGTGGATGTAACCGGTACCAGTATTGGTAAGGGGTTTGCAGGTGCAATGAAACGTCACGGTTTCGGCGGACTGCGCGCATCCCATGGTGTCTCGATTTCGCACAGAAGTCATGGTTCAACCGGTCAATGTCAGGATCCTGGCAAGGTCTTCAAAGGTAAGAAGATGGCCGGACAGATGGGTAACAAGCAGATCACAACACAGAACATCGAAGTTGTAAAAACTGATGTTGATCGTGGACTTGTTTTGGTCAAGGGCGCGGTTCCCGGCTCCAAAGGTGGTTGGGTTCTGGTTCGTGACGCAGTTAAGAAAAACGTGCCGGATGGCGCTCCAAAACCAGGTGCGTTTCGCCCTGCCGATGGTGCAGCTTCTGCAAAACCTGCTGAGGCAGCAGCCGAAGCTTCAGCCGGGGGAGACGAATAATGAAAGCCGACGTCACAACTCTCGATGCAAAGAAGGCAGGCACTATTGACCTTGCTGACGATGTATACGGTCTGAAGCCGCGTGCTGACATCCTGCACCGCATGGTGCGTTACCAACTGGCAAAACGTCAGGCCGGTACACACGATGTGAACGACCGTTCAGAAGTAACGGGTACGCAGAAAAAGAATCATAATCAGAAGGGCACTGGTCGCGCGCGTCGGGGCAATAATAAAGCGCCTCAACTCCGTGGTGGCGGTAAGGCCTTTGGGCCAAAATCCCGCAGCCATGCGATTGATTTGCCTAAAAAGGTAAGAGCACTTGCGCTGAAACATGCGCTTTCTGCCAAGGCAACCGCAAACGAGCTGATCATTCTTGACAGCACCGATGCAGATGCATCCAAAACCAAGGTGCTTGCAACACAGTTTGCCAAGCTTGGGCTAAACTCAGCTCTGATTATTGATGGCGCTGCTGTTAACGACAATTTTGGCAAGGCTGCGCGCAATATTAAGAATATCGATGTTTTGTCAAGCGACGGCATTAATGTTTATGACATACTCCGCCGCGAAAAACTTGTTTTGACAAAGGCAGCGGTTGAAGCATTGGAGGACCGGTTCAAATGAAAGAAGTAACAGCATATGACGTTATCCTTTCGCCGGTGATTACAGAAAAATCATCTGTATTGTCTGAATATAATCAGGTCACGTTCAAGGTCGCAGGCACCGCGAGCAAGCCCGAGATCAAGGCAGCAGTAGAGACGTTATTTGGCGTCAAGGTAGCGGCGGTTAATACGCTTAATCGCAAAGGCAAGAGAAAAATCTTTAAAGGCGTTCGTGGCAAACAGAGTGACTTCAAAAAAGCGATTGTTACGCTTGAAGAAGGCCAGTCTATCGATGTCACAACCGGTCTTTAAGGGCGAACAGGGATTTGTGAAGAAAAATGGCACTTAAGACATTTTCACCAACCACGCCGAGTTTGCGCAACCTGGTTCAAGTTGACCGTAGTCAGCTTTGGAAGGGCAAACCTGTCAAGACCCTCACTGAAGGTCTGACAAGCAAGGGTGGTCGGAACAATAATGGTCGCGTAACAGCACGGCGCAGAGGTGGCGGGCATAAGCAGCGCTACAGGATTGTCGATTTCAAACGTCGTAAATTCGACGTGAGCGCTGTTGTCGAACGTTTGGAATATGATCCCAATCGCACGGCCTTCATTGCGCTCTTGAAATATGAAGATGGCGAACAGGCATATATCCTGGCACCGCAACGCCTTTCCGAAGGTGACACAGTGGTTGCCGGCGAGACAGTTGACGTGAAGCCCGGCAATGCAATGCCGCTCCGCAACATGCCGATCGGTACCATCGTTCATAATGTCGAGATGAAAGAAGGCAAGGGCGGTCAGATCGCGCGCGCAGCAGGCACATATGTACAGCTCGTTGGTCGCGATGCCGGTTACGCAATTTTGAGGCTCAATTCAGGTGAAACCCGCATGGTTCGTGCAGAATGCATGGCAACTGTTGGTGCGGTTTCAAATCCTGATAACTCAAATATCAAACTCGGCAAGGCCGGGCGCAAGCGCTGGTTGGGCAAACGTCCATCTGTTCGCGGTGTTGCGATGAACCCGGTCGATCATCCCCACGGTGGTGGTGAAGGCCGAACCTCAGGTGGTCGCCATCCGGTGTCACCTTGGGGCAAGCCGACTAAAGGTAAACGTACGCGCTCGAATAAATCCAGCAATAAGCTGATTGTTCGCAGTCGTCATTTGAAGAAAAAACGCTAGGGATTTTGTGCAATGTCACGCTCTGTTTGGAAAGGCCCGTTTGTCGATGGATATCTTCTCAAGAAAGCTGAGAAGGTCCGCGAAGGTGGCCGCAAGGAAGTTATCAAGACCTGGAGTCGCCGCTCTACAGTCCTGCCCCAGTTTGTTGGGCTGACATTCGGCGTGCACAACGGTCACAAGCACATTCCAGTGCTCATAAACGAGGACATGATCGGTCACAAGCTTGGTGAATTTGCACCGACCCGGACCTATTATGGCCATGCGGCTGACAAAAAGGCCAGAAAGTAAGAGAAGATGGGCAAGGAAAAACGCGAAAGACAGCTACCCGATAACGAAGCCAAGGCGGTATTGCGCCGGGTTCGGACAAGTCCACAAAAGCTTAATCTTGTGGCACAGACCATTCGGGGTTCAAAAGTTGAGAAGGCTCTGGCCGATCTTACATTCTCGCGCAAACGCATTGCGCATGATGTCAAGAAGACGCTTGAATCAGCCATCGCCAACGCTGAAAACAATCACGGCCTGGATGTCGATCAGCTGATCGTGTCTGAAGCCTTTGTTGGAAAGAGCCTGGTTATGAAACGCTGGCGTCCGCGCGCTCGTGGTCGCATGGGCAAGATTTTGAAGCCATTTTCACAGCTGACAGTGATCGTCCGTGAAAAGGCTGATGAGCCAGCCGAAGCCAAGAAGAAGGGGTCCAAGTAATGGGACAAAAAGTAAACCCAATCGGTCTCCGTCTCGGCATCAACCGGACATGGGATAGCCGCTGGTTCACCAACAAAAACGAATATGGCGATCTCCTGCTTGAAGATATCAAAATCCGCAAGTTCATCATGGACATGCGTCGTCAGGCCGGTATTTCAAAAGTTATAATTGAGCGTCCTCACAAAAAATGTCGCGTCACTATTCACTCAGCCCGCCCCGGTATTTTGATCGGTAAAAAAGGCTCGGATATCGACAAATTGCGCGGCAAGCTCGCAAACATGACCGACAGCGAAGTTCATTTGAACATCACGGAAGTCCGCAAGCCTGAGATCGATGCGGTGCTGGTTGCTGAAGGTATCGCCCAGCAGCTCGAACGCCGCGTGGCATTCAGGCGCGCAATGAAACGAGCGGTTCAGTCCGCCATGCGCCTTGGTGCCTTGGGTATCCGGATCAACTGTGCTGGTCGTTTGGGTGGCGCGGAAATCGCACGGACAGAATGGTACCGCGAAGGTCGCGTACCGCTCCACACGCTGCGCGCTGATGTCGATTACGGTACTGCACGCGGTGAAACAGCTTACGGCACTATCGGTATCAAGACATGGATCTTCAAAGGCGAGATCATGGAACACGATCCCATGGCCCAGGAAAAACGCGCCAAAAAGCTCCAAGAGGGTGGCGGACCACGTCAGCGTCGCGACAGATAGCGCATGTGGGTATCGAGATAGATAAGCGGTTTGAACTCAAATAAGTGTTCAAACAATTTGAGAATTAAGGAATAGCGAGATGTTGCAACCAAAGCGGACAAAATTCCGCAAAGCACATAAAGGCCGCAACGCCGGTGTCGCAAAAGGCGGTACAGCGCTGAACTTTGGCACTTACGGCCTCAAGGCTCAGGCACCTGCACGTGTGACAGCACGCCAGATCGAGGCTGCACGTCGTGCCATGACGCGGCATATGAAACGTGCCGGTCGTGTTTGGATCAGGATTTTTCCTGATGTGCCAATATCGAAAAAACCTACCGAAGTTCGGATGGGTAAAGGTAAGGGCTCGCCTGAATATTGGGCAGCCAAGGTTAAGCCCGGTCGTATCATGTTTGAGATCGACGGCGTAACAGAGTCCGTTGCACGTGAAGCGCTTCGGTTGGCTGCAGCAAAACTGCCCAACAAGGTTCGTTTTGTAATGCGCCTCGGCGAGCGGTCCTAGGGCTGCGGATTTAAGAGTGAGCGAAAGACTTAAACGATGAAAAATGCAAAATCACGCGAAGCAATGCGCGACATGACAACTGACCAGCTCGACGATGAGCTCCTGAAACTTAAGAAAGAGCAGTTCAATCTGCGTTTTCAGGGAGCAACGGGCCAATTGGAAAATACTGTACGCGTTCGTGAAGTGCGCCGCGATATTGCGCGGGTAAAGACCATCAAATCAGAAAAGCTTGCCAACAAAGCTGAAGCTTGAACCAGATTGAGAATAGAAGATGCCAAAGAGAATATTACAAGGTGTGGTGGTATCGGATAAAACCGACAAAACCGTTGTTGTGCGTGTGGATCGTCGTTTTACCCATCCGCTCTATAAAAAGACAGTTCGCCGGTCAAAAAAATACCAGGCCCATGATGAAACAAACCAGCACAAAATTGGTGACATTGTCCGCATTGAAGAATGCCCGCCAATTTCAAAAACCAAAAGCTGGCGCGTTGCATCCGAGGCTTAAAGTCCGGGCGAATAGTTCAGGACGCTGAGTTAAAGAATTAAGTGCGCGGCAGACGCGCATAATCGAGATATCGAAATTGGTTCGGTATCATAAGTTATGAGAAGAAGTGCCGGGATTTGCGTCTGTGCAAACCCAGCCGAGATTAAGGATCAGGTCTGATGATACAGATGCAGACAAATCTGGATGTGGCCGATAATTCAGGCGCCAAGCGCGTACAGTGCATTAAGGTGCTGGGTGGCTCCAAACGGAAATATGCGTCCATCGGCGACATTATTGTTGTCAGTGTGAAAGAAGCTATTCCGCGCGGCCGCGTGAAAAAAGGTCAGGTCATGCGCGCCGTTGTTGTGCGCACAGCAAAAGGCGTGCGTCGCGCAGACGGTAGCCTTATCCGCTTCGACCGCAATGCAGCCGTTCTGGTCAACCCCCAGGGTGAGCCAATTGGCACACGTATCTTTGGCCCGGTCACACGCGAATTGCGCGCAAAAAATCAGATGAAAATCGTATCTCTCGCACCGGAGGTTCTCTAATGGCTAAGTTGAAAATCCGGAAAGGTGATCACGTCGTCGTGCTCGCCGGCAGGAGTAAAGGTAAGAAGGGCGATGTACTGAAAGTACTGCCCAAGGAAAACCGCGCACTTGTTGCTGGTGTGAACATGGTGGTCCGCCATCAGAAACAGACCCAGACAACGGAAGCGGGACGTATTCACAAAGAGGCGACGATTGATATTTCAAATCTGGCCATCGTAGATCCAAAAGACGGCGAGCCGACACGTGTTGGCTGGAAGGTTCTGGAAGACGGTCGCAAAGTTCGTTTTGCCAAGCGCTCAGGAGAAGTGATCGATGGCTGATGCAAATTATTCACCGCGGATGAAGTCGGTTTACGACGAGGAAATCTGTGCGGCATTGCAGGAAAAATTCTCGTATGGCAGCGCCATGCAGATCCCCAAGCTCGATAAAATCGTGCTCAATATGGGTGTCGGCAAAGCGGTTGACGACAAGAAAAAAGTCGATGCAGCATTTAAAGATATGACACTGATTGCGGGCCAACGCCCAGTCGTCACACGCGCACGCAAATCGATTGCCGGTTTCAAACTGCGCGAAGGCATGCCGATCGGTGTGAAAGTAACATTGCGCAAAACACGCATGTATGAATTTCTTGACCGCATGGTGACAATCGCATTACCGCGTCTCAAGGATTTTCGTGGACTGAACGGCAAGAGCTTTGATGGCAAGGGAAATTACTCCATGGGCATCAAAGAGCATATCGTTTTCCCTGAAATCGATTACGACAAGGTCGATGAGATTTTAGGTGTCGATATTGCAGTTTGCACGACAGCTCAAACAAACGAAGAAGCATATGAGCTTCTTAAAGGTTTCAACTTTCCGTTCCGGACGTAAAATTCGGAATACGTTCCTAACCAAGGCCGATATTGATCAGGTCACTCAGGAGGATATGGATGGCTAAGAAAAGCGCCATTGAGAAAAACAAGCGCAGACAGAAGCTGGTGTCAAAATACGCCACCAAGCGGGCAGCGTTAAAGGCAATTGCGAAGGATGAATCCAAGCCAGCAGACGAGCGGTTTAAAGCGCGTCTCAAGCTTGCTGAAATGCCGCGCAACTCGGCAAAGGTGAGGGTACGCAATCGCTGCCAGCTCACGGGTCGTCCACGCGCCTATTATCGTAAGCTGAAAATGTCACGCATCGCATTGCGTCAGCTCACATCCGAGGGATACGTCCCCGGTATGGTTAAATCGAGCTGGTAGAGAGGGACAGAACAAATGACAATGACTGACCCACTTGGGGATATGCTCACACGGATTCGCAACGCACAAATGCGTCGCAAGACGAAAGTTGTGACACCGGCATCAGGCTTAAGAGGCCGGGTGCTCGACGTGTTGAAAGATGAAGGTTTTATCCGCGGCTATGCGCGGGTTGACTATGATAATGGCAAGGCCGAGTTTGAGATCGAACTCAAATATTACGAGGGTGAACCGGTGATCAAGGAGATCCATCGTGTGTCAACGCCAGGTCGGCGCGTTTATTCGCCGGTCCGTGATATACCAACCGTTGCCAACGGTCTGGGGGTTACGATCCTGTCAACACCAAAAGGTGTTATGTCGGATACTCGTGCACGCGCCGAGAACGTCGGTGGCGAAGTTTTATGCAACGTATTCTAATCAGTCTCAAACGCTTGAGATAATTGGAAAACACAGAATGAGGTTTGTTTAGAGATGTCACGCATCGGAAAAAAACCGATCAGTTTGCCGGACGGCGCTCAGGCGACGGTGAACGGTCAGGTTGTGAAAATCAAGGGCCCAAAGGGTGAGCTTGAGGTCACGCTTGTGAAAGACGTGGTGGTTGCGCTGGAAGACGGCGCCATCCAGGTCGATCCGATCAATCAGTCAAAACAGGCACGTTCCATGTGGGGCATGTCGCGCACATTGGTGCAGAATCTCGTAGAAGGCGTGACCAATGGTTATGCAAAAACATTGGAGATTCAGGGTGTTGGTTATCGCGCAGCGCTTAAAGGCAAGGATTTGCAGCTGCAACTCGGCCTGAGCCATGAAGTGCTTTATGCGGTACCTGAAGGTGTGAAGATTGAATGCCCAAAACAGACAGAAGTCATCGTCTCAGGCATTGAGAAACAGAAGGTTGGACAGGTCGCTGCCGAAATACGCCAGTTCCGTCCACCAGAGCCTTACAAGGGCAAGGGTATTCGGTATCAGGGTGAATATGTCTTCCGCAAAGAAGGCAAAAAGAAATAGCCACCTGGATTTTTATGCGAAACATTCACTTGAATTATTCGCAGCGATTTTCAGAGGCATTTTATTGAGAGCATAAAGATGGGTGCAAAAAATAATATCGAAGCAAACCGCAAGCAGCGGGTGCGTCGTAAATTGAAGCGCGTAGGCAGTGGACGTCCACGCCTCGCAGTGTTCCGGTCATCGCAGCATATTTATGCTCAGGTGATTGATGATACGGTCGGTAAAACCGTCGCGTCAGCATCGAGCCTGGAAAAAACCATGCGGGACAAACTCAAAACCGGCGCAGACGTTGCCGCCGCAACTGAGATCGGCAAACTTGTTGCAGAACGCGCGAGTGCGGCTGGAATTAGCGAAGTTGTTTTTGATCGCGGTGGTTACATTTACCACGGGCGTGTTAAAGCACTTGCGGAGGCTGCCCGTGAAGGCGGTCTCAAATTTTAAGATTGAAAGGATAAACCCGTGGCACGTAATCCCGGCAAAAGACGCCAGAACGAGGAACAAGACGAGTTTGTTGACAAGCTCGTTCACATTAATCGTGTGGCAAAAGTGGTCAAGGGTGGCCGCCGCTTCGGTTTTGCAGCACTCGTTGTTGTAGGTGACCAGAAGGGCCGTGTTGGTTTTGGCAAGGGCAAGGCCCGCGAGGTTCCTGAAGCTATTCGCAAGGCAACCGAGCAGGCAAAGCGCACATTGATTAAAGTTCCACTTCGCGAAGGTCGCACCTTGCATCACGATGTAAGAGGCCGTCATGGAGCTGGTAAAGTTCTTCTTCGCGCAGCACCTCCCGGTACAGGTATTATCGCTGGTGGTCCGATGCGTGCGGTTTTTGAAACCCTTGGCGTGCAGGATGTTGTTGCAAAATCGCTTGGTAGTGCAAACCCTTACAACATGGTACGGGCAACATTCCAGGCGCTGGCTAATGAAGACAGCCCGAGAAGTGTTGCAAGCCGTCGTGGCAAGAAGGTCAGCGAGATCGTGGCGCGCAGGCGTGACGGTGCTGGTGACGAAACGGCAGCGGCAGCTGACGTATAGGATTAGAAAAAATATCATGCATTTCGGGCCGGGAAAATCCTGAGCCTTGAAATGTTTGAGAAGGATAAGCGGCTCATGGCAGAGAATAAAGAAGCAACTGGTAAAACCATCACGATCGAGCAGATCGGCAGTGGTATTCGCCGGCCAAAAGATCAGCGCGCCACATTGGTTGGCCTGGGCTTGGGCAAAATGCACCGTAAACGTACTTTAAAGGATACGCCTGAAGTACGCGGTATGATCAATAAAATCGCGCATATGGTGCGTGTTGTCGAATAAAGCACTTGGTGCGAGCGGTCGAAATGACCGGAAATTAATGCAGGACATGATCTCATGCGATTGAATGAACTCAGAGATAACCCCGGAGCCACGCGCGACCGTAAACGCGTTGGTCGTGGTATCGGCTCAGGTAAAGGCAAAACAGCCGGACGCGGACACAAGGGACAGAAATCCCGTTCAGGCGTTGCCATCAAAGGATTTGAAGGCGGCCAAATGCCAATTTATCGCCGTCTTCCAAAGCGCGGCTTTAACAATATTTTCCGCAAAGACTTTAACGAGGTCAATGTTGGGCGTCTTCAGCGCGCCGTGGATGAAGGCAAGCTTGATGCGTCAAACCCGGTTAATGTCGAGGCATTGATCGCCTCTGGTGTCATTCGCAAAGCAAAAGATGGCGTCCGCCTCCTTGCAAAAGGCAAATTAAAGGCCAAATTGACATTGGAAGTCGCAGGCACATCTGAAGCTGCGGTCAAAGCAGTGGAAGCCGCTGGCGGTAGTGTAACAGTTGCTCCCTTCAATGCGGTCGAAGATGGATCGGAAAAATCTGACAAAATCGACCGACGCAAGAAAAAGCGCATGGAGCGCAGCAAATAACGTTATTGAAGACCGGATGGTCCGGTGATTTGAGTATGTAGGATAGCCCCGGTGATCATGCGCAACGATCATTGCTCAAAAAGGTTACTGATCAAATTTAAGGCAGAATAAATGGCATCGGCCGCTGAACAACTCGCATCCAATATGAACTTCCAGGCTTTTGCTAAAGCGACAGAGCTGAAGCAACGGCTCTGGTTCACCCTTGGGGCGCTCATTGTTTATCGCCTTGGTACCTATATCCCGCTGCCCGGCATTAATATCGAGGCATTAAACGACGTATTCAAGCAAGGCCAGACCGGTGTTCTTGGCATGTTTAATATGTTCGCTGGTGGTGCTGTTGGCCGTATGGCGATATTTGCGCTTAATATCATGCCGTATATTTCCGCCTCTATTATCATGCAATTGTTGACCACCATGTCGCCCACCCTTGAGCAACTCAAGAAGGAAGGCGAACAGGGGCGCAAAACAATCAATCAATACACCCGTTACGGGACCGTTATACTCGCAGCCCTTCAGGCCTACGGCATCGCTGTTGGATTGGAAAGTGCTGGCAATATTGTATCCGATCCCGGCATGTTCTTCCGCCTCACCGCTGTGATTACACTCGTTGGTGGTACCGTATTTCTGATGTGGCTCGGTGAACAAATCACCGCCCGCGGCGTCGGCAACGGTATTTCCCTGATCATTTTCGCAGGCATCGTTGCAGAGGCTCCCTCAGCACTCGTTGGACTGCTTGAACTTGGCAAACAGGGTGCGCTTTCAACACCACTTATTTTTGGCCTCTTCGCCATGATGATCGCAGTAATTGCATTCATCGTATTTGTAGAGCGCGCACAGCGTCGGCTTCTGATACAATACCCCAAGCGCCAGATGGGCAATAAAATTTCGCCTGAGTCATCATCTCACCTGCCCCTGAAGCTTAATACCGCTGGTGTTATCCCGCCAATTTTTGCGTCATCCCTTTTGCTGCTTCCAATAACCGTCGCCCAGTTTTCGCAAGGTGCCGGTCCGGAATGGCTGACAAACATCACCGCACTTCTCGGTCGAGGCCAACCGCTTTATCTCGCCATCTATCTGGGCCTGATCGTCTTCTTTGCCTTTTTCTATACCGCGATCGTATTCAATCCCGTCGATACCGCTGACAATTTGAAAAAATATGGTGGCTTCATCCCAGGTATTCGTCCAGGTGCCAAAACGGCCGAGTATATTGACTATGTTTTGACCCGCATCACCGTCGCGGGCGCACTATACCTCGCACTTGTCTGCTTGCTCCCGGAGATGCTGATCTCAAACCTCGCTGTGCCATTTTATTTTGGTGGTACTTCGCTTTTGATCATTGTTAGTGTAACAATGGACACGGTCGCTCAGATTCAAAGCCATCTTCTGGCGCACCAATATGAAGGACTTATCAAAAAGTCCAAATTACGTGGCGGAAAAGGGCGGAGGCGTAAATGAGATTGATGTTATTAGGACCACCAGGCGCAGGAAAAGGCACCCAGGCGGAATTAATAGAAAAAAATCTGCATATCATTCAACTCTCGACAGGTGACATGTTGAGAACTGCGGTGGCCGCAGGCACTGACGTTGGCAGGCAAGCCAAATCACTGATGGAAGCAGGTTCACTCGTTCCAGATGAGCTCGTGACATCCGTTGTAAGTCAACGCATTGAAGAACCCGATTGCGCCGGTGGATATCTGCTCGATGGATATCCAAGAACATTGGTTCAGGCAGCAGCACTTGAAGATATATTAACGCGCAAAGGGCAAGAGCTTGATGCGGTGATTGAAATACGCGTTGATGATGACAAGCTCGTTGAGCGCATTACCGGTCGCTTTTCTTGCGCTAACTGTGGTGCAGGTTATCATGATACATATAAAATGCCGAAGGTTGAAGGCGTATGTGATGAATGCCGCGCGACAGAATTTACGCGCCGAGCTGATGATAATGAAGAGACATTGAGGTCGCGTTTGATGGCCTATTACAAGGAAACATCACCGCTGATAGGCTACTATACAGCGAAGGATAAACTGAAAATAGTCGATGGCATGGGCTCAATTGAAGACGTTGCCCGTGAAATTGAAGTTATATTAGAAAATTTATAGAATCTAATGCCTGCAAACTATTGACCTGAACCACAAAATTCGCGTACATATCAAGGTTCTTAGCAGGAAATTATAAAGATTGGTCCGGTTGGCAACATCAGGTTGGTAACGTCGCCGGAGCCCGATCTTATTGTGTTGCCTCTTATCATAAGGATAATGAGGCATTTCAGGAATGTGGGCGGATAGGTTGAATTTGGCGAATGAGCCAGACAATGTATCCATAATTTTAAGGAGAGATCAGTGGCTCGTATCGCTGGTGTAAATATTCCAACAAATAAGCGGGTGCAAATTGCACTCACTTATATCCATGGCATTGGTGATACTTTTGCCAAGGAAATATGCAAAAAAGTTGACGTGCCGCAAGAACGTCGTGTCAACGAACTTTCGGATGCTGAAGTCATTCAGATCCGTGAAGTTATCGATAGTGACTACATGGTTGAGGGCGATCTCAGACGTGAAGTCGGCATGAACATCAAACGGCTTATGGATCTCGGTTGCTACCGTGGTTTGCGGCATCGGCGCGGCCTGCCTGTACGTGGGCAGAGGACGCATACCAATGCGCGGACACGCAAGGGGCCGGCCAAATCCATTGCAGGCAAAAAGAAATAAGGGTTCGGAACCGATCTGGTTCCAATATTTGAGGATTTCAAAATACAATGGCTAAGGAAAAGGCGAAGCTGCGCCGCCGCGAGAAGAAAAACATCTCGTCAGGTGTCGCTCACGTAAGTGCCACATTCAACAACACCATGATTACGATCACTGATGCTCAGGGAAATACCATCTCATGGTCATCAGCTGGCACGATGGGTTTTAAGGGGTCACGCAAGTCGACACCTTATGCCGCTCAGCTTGCAGCGGAAGACGCTGGCAAGAAGGCATCTGACCACGGCATGAAAACTCTTGAAGTTGAAGTCAGGGGACCGGGCTCAGGGCGCGAATCAGCTTTGCGTGCTCTGCAATCCATTGGCTTCCAGATCACATCGATCACAGATGTAACGCCAATCGCACATAATGGCTGCCGCCCGCGCAAGCGTCGCAGGGTTTAAAGAGCTATCTTTTGAGAAAATATACGGGTGGAGCTAGCACCCGGATTTGAATAATTGTATCGGTCAAACCCCGGTCGATACCGAATTTAGGAGCCTAAGGCGTGGTCGAATTATTGCACAAAAATTGGCAGGATCTCATTAAGCCGGCAAAGCTGGAGATGTTTACAGGAGATGATCCTGACCGCCTCGGAACATTTATCGCAGAACCATTGGAGCGCGGCTTCGGCATGACGCTCGGCAATGCGCTCCGTCGCGTATTGCTTTCCTCTTTGCAGGGTTCTGCTATCACCAGCGTTCATATTGACGGTGTTTTACATGAGTTTTCGTCAGTACCGGGCGTTCGTGAGGATGTCACCAATATAGTGCTCAACATCAAGGAAATCGCCATCAATGTGCATTCCGAAGGTGTGAAACGCATGGTGCTGCAAAAAGAAGGACCTGGCGTCGTAACAGCTGGCGATATCGAAACAGGTTCGGACGTTGATATCCTTAACCCCAAGCACGTGATTTGCACCCTCGATGAAGGCGCATCAATCCGCATGGAATTCACAGCCAATACCGGCAAGGGTTATGAGACATCCGATCGCAATCGCCCGGACGATGCTCCAATCGGGTTCGTGCCGATTGACAGTCTTTACAGCCCCGTCCGCAAGGTCTCCTACAAGGTTGAAAATACCCGTGAAGGTCAGATCCTTGACTATGACAAGCTAACCTTGAATGTCGAGACCGATGGTTCCGTTAAGGCGGAAGATGCCATCGCATTTGCGGCCCGCATCCTTCAGGATCAACTGCAGATCTTCATCAATTTTGAGGAGCCGGAAAAAGTCGTCGTCGAAGAAGTTCAACCAGAACTCGAGTTTAACGCCGCCCTTCTCAAGAAGGTTGACGAACTGGAGCTTTCGGTGCGTTCCGCAAACTGCCTCAAAAACGATAATATCGTTTACATCGGTGATCTTATTCAGAAATCCGAATCAGAAATGCTCCGCACACCAAACTTCGGCCGTAAATCACTTAACGAGATCAAGGAAGTCCTCGCAGGCATGGGCCTCCATCTCGGCATGGATATACCCGCCTGGCCACCAGAGAATATCGAAGATCTGGCCAAGCGCTTTGAAGACCATTATTGAAACCATTTGACGTCTTGATGAATTGGCCCAAACGCCTCCTTAAGACTTAAAACTAAATAAATAAGGACCGATGTCATGCGTCACCGCAGTGGACATAGAAAACTAAACAGAACCGCCAGTCACCGTAAGGCATTGTTTGCCAGCATGGCGACTGCACTTTTAAAGCATGAGCAAATCACTACAACTTTGCCCAAAGCCAAAGAGCTTAAGCGTGTTGTCGACAAGCTGATTACGCTTGGCAAAAAAGGTGATCTCCATTCGCGTCGTCTGGCAATTGCCCGCCTTCGCGATCAAGAAACAGCTCGCAAGCTTTTCGATACCCTTGGACCACGCTACAAAGAACGCAGTGGCGGATATACACGTGTTCTGAAAGCCGGTTTCCGCTATGGCGATTCAGCGCCAATGGCCGTCATCGAGCTTGTAGACCGGGATGTTGATGTTAAAGGTGCCGAGGACCGTGCCCGTCACGAAGCGGAGATGGAGCACGAAGATACAGAAGCAAGCCTGCCACCCGGGATGGGCATGTAATAGATCCCGACATGGGTATCTAATTGATCTGACGGCATTGTAAACGTCATTAAAATATATCAAGGGAGCTCCTATGAGCTCCCTTTTTTATTGGCCTGGCCACTAAATTCCGTCGAATTTTCATTGTAATCAATATCCATATATCGGTGACATGTGTTTGGGGCTCCAATGCCTAATTAATGCCACTGGATAAGTCGTCGACAACAGGATATCTTCGAGAAAAGTCACACCGCCATCGGTCTAGAGCATTTTCAGGATAAGTGTGTGCGGTTATCCGGTTCGAAAATGCGACCAGTTAAAAAGAGCATATTCAGGATAAGTGTGTGCATGTGACTAGTTACTTATCCGGTTCGAGTGACTTAGTCACAATGCGGCAAAACAAGGACTAAGAGTCATCTTTTGATTCAGTCAAAAGATGAAAGACCCAAGGGAGTTCAAATGCGTAGAATTGGTTTTATTGGTCTTTTATCATTGCTGGCAGCGACAATCATCGCCACCACGACAAGTGAAGCGCGCGACCGCGTCGTGCCGCTCGATCAACTGGACGTGCAAAAATCATTCGCGCCTGTCGTGCAAACGGCCGCCCCCGCTGTCGTCAATGTTTACGTTCGCAAGCGGGCGAGGCAGTTCGTCTCACCCTTCCAATCCGATCCCTTCTTTGGAAAGTTATTTGGGCGTCGCCTGGGTGTCCCCCGGTCGCGTATGCAAAATTCATTGGGCTCCGGCGTCATCGTTAGTGCCGATGGGATCGTTGTCACCAATTATCACGTCGTAAAAGGCGGCGGCGGTGCGGGGGCCGAGATCAAGGTGGCGCTGGCAGACCGGCGTGAATATGACGCGACCATCATCCTGTCGGACAAACAGTCCGACCTCGCAGTATTAAAAATCAAGGCGGGTGGACGGCGCTTTCCCTATCTGCAATTTGATGATAGCGACACTCTTCAGGTCGGCGACCTTGTGCTCGCGATCGGAAATCCATTTGGCGTTGGTCAAACGGTTACAAGCGGCATTGTTTCAGCACTGGCGCGTTCACGGGTCGGTAAATCGCGTGATCAGGTCTTTATCCAGACAGACGCTGCAATTAATCCGGGAAACTCGGGCGGTGCACTTGTCGACATGCACGGTCATCTTATCGGCATTAACACCATGATCTTTTCGCGCTCCGGTGGCTCCAACGGCATTGGCTTTGCCATCCCCTCCAATCAGGTGAAGATCGTTGTTGATAGTGCAGCCTCTGGCAAAAAGGTCAAACGCCCGTGGTTTGGCGCGCGCCTTGAGCCTCTGACCGCCAGCATCGCAGAGGCCCTTGGCCGCGAGAAGGTCTCAGGGGCGCTCGTCTCGCAAGTCTATAAAGACAGTCCCGCGGATGAGGCAGGCATGCGCGCCGGTGACGTTATCATAACAATAGATGGCCGTGACGTCGCTGACCCGCGTTCCTTCAACTACCGCTTTAACACGCGCGGGCTGGACGGGCGTGCCGCACTCAGCGTATTAAGACGCGGTAAAATAATCAACGTGAACGTCCCCCTCAAGGAAGCCCCATCCTACGGTCTCGACAATGCCCGGCGTTTGCGCGGGCATCACCCATTTGATGGCGCCAATATTGCTGATCTTAGCCCCGTACTTGCGGACGAACTCGGCATTTCGGCAACCAACGGTGTTATCATTCTCGATGTGTCGAGGTCGGGATACGCGTCCCGGGTCGGCATGAGATCGGGCGACATAATCGAAAAGGTAAACGGCAATGTTGTCCGCTCGCTGGGGGAGCTCGAAGGGATCGTTAAGAAACGCAACCGGGTTTGGCGCTTTGTAATATTGCGCAATGGACAACGGTTGGAAATGGCGATCAGAGGTTAGCCCAATTGAGGAGTGCAGAGAGAAATACTCTAAATCATGAAATGACCATATCATGACAACACTTTTTGAGACCGCAGGTCTGGGCGCGCAAGGCCGACGCCCGCTGGCCGACCGGTTGCGTCCCTTGTCGCTGGATGAGGTCGTCGGTCAGGACCATATAATTGGCACGGAAGCACCTCTTGGCCGTATGCTGGCCAATGGCACTTTGTCCAATGTGATTTTCTGGGGACCACCCGGCAGCGGCAAAACCACGGTGGCGCGGCTTCTTGCCAATGAATGCGACTATCAATTTGAGCAATTGTCAGCAATTTTCTCCGGTGTGCAGGATCTCAGAAAAGTATTTGAGAAAGCCTCAGCTCGCCGCCAAGACGGATTCGCAACACTTCTTTTCGTCGATGAAATACATCGCTTTAATCGGGCTCAACAAGATAGCTTCCTGCCCCACATGGAGGACGGCACTATAACGCTTGTGGGGGCGACCACCGAGAACCCCTCATTCGAGCTTAATTCTGCACTTCTATCCCGCGCCAATGTATTGACGTTCAAGCGCCTCGATGAAAAGGCACTGGGCCAGCTCATTGCGCGCGGCGAGGAAATTGAGGGACGCGATCTTCCCCTCAATGAGGAAGCCCATACAGCGTTACTGGACATGGCGGATGGTGACGGTCGCACGCTCCTTAACATGGTTGAGGAAATATTTGTCGCGACCACTGGTCAAGAAGGCCAGGTCGACCGCGAGCGTCTGACAAAACTCGTCCACCGGCGCGCTCCGATATACGATAAATCCCGCGACGAGCATTACAATCTTGTTAGCGCGCTTCACAAGTCAATCCGTGGATCAGACCCCGATGCCGCCCTCTATTGGATGGCGCGCATGCTGGTTGGTGGCGAGGATCCAGTATATATCGCCCGGCGTCTCGTGCGCATGGCGGTCGAGGAAGTTGGTATGGCTGACCCCCAGGCACTTCTTCAGGCTAATGCGGCGCGTGAAGCCTATCAGTTTCTGGGAAGTCCCGAAGGCGAGCTTGCTCTTGCCCAAGCCTGTATTTATATAGCTACCGCGCCAAAATCCAACGCCGCCTACAAGGCCTATAATACGGTCAGACGCGCGGCCGAAAATTCTGGCTCCCTGCCGCCCCCAAAACATATTATCAACGCGCCAACAAATTTCATGAAGGACGAGGGATTTGGCGCGGGCTATTCTTACGATCATGACGCAGAGGACGCGTTTTCCGGGCAAAACTATTTCCCGGAAGAAATGGCGCGCGAACAATATTACCGGCCCCATGAACGCGGGTTTGAACGCGAAATCACCAAACGCCTGGAATATTGGTCAAAACTGAGAGCAAAACGCGAGAGTTAGAAATGTTTCCGTCTGCTTCCCCATCCAAGCACCCATTAGTTGGGCACGATCTGGGTGGTTGGGTGGGGGAGCGGGCCGGTGCGAGCCTTAAAATATCATTTTAGGGCAGTAACAAGAGCGCGTGGGTTTGAACGCGAAATCACCAAACGCCTGGAATATTGGTCAAAACTGAGAGCAAAACGCGAAAGTTAGAAATGTTTCCGTCCGCTTCCCCATGCCATAAAAAATTGCTCTGGTTCGAAATTGACGTATAATTGGGGCTAATAAAGTGGTGGGAGAATAAGCCCGCCGATCGGATTTATGGGAATTCATCAATGGTAGACTTCGCAACGCTCTGGAAAAATCATCCGACCAACCGCTCCGTGCAATTTCCCTGTCAGCTCCCGTCAGGTTTCCCGAGCCACCGTAATCAATGCGCCATCCGCCTCGGCAAGTGTCTGAACGCATCCGGCGTCACCCTGTCCCAAATGTCAGGGGCCATAACCTGTGGTGTACACCCCAAAGAAGATATGCATTTTTTACGCGCCGAAGAAGTCGCCCGTTCAATCGGTCGTGGTGGTATTCCCGGCGTCGGCGCGACAGAAAAACTCACGGGTGAAACGGCGGCTGACTTTTATGGCGAGCTTTTCGGTCGCAAGGGTCTGATCCTCTTCAAGGATTATTGGCGCCGAAGCAACGAAGCCGAGGGTAATGGATCTGGCGATCATATCGACCTTTGGAATGGCTACCGCTCAACATCGGGCTGGTTGATGGAATGGTTCTCATGGCTTGGCTATTATGGCGGCTATGACGGCTCCAAGCAGATCTGGTTCTGGGAGGTTAAATGAAAATCTTATTGGCATTTTTAGGCGCGTTTATCGGAGCGGCCGCAGGTGTGCTTTATCTCGCCCCCTTCGTCAGTAATTACGTGCAAGGCACCCAGACATTCGCCAGTCCAGATGAGGCTATGAATATGCATAATCTGGTCTATCTGCTAACCGGATTTTTTATCATGATCCTGGGCTGGATTATCGGCCTGCTTATTGGCGGCTCAATAGAAGATGCCATGGCGCGACGCAAAGGATAGTTGCCGGTGCGGCTCTTTCAAATACCCTGACACAGTCGATCATTACAATTGGCACGAGCTTCAAAATCAGATAAGCGAACAACTAAAGCGTGATCATGCTTTAAAATAACTTGTCGCAATTTGGCTTAGTCAGGTTTAGTTGGAACCATGATCTCCCACGGCTGTTTACCCATGTGAAATATTCCACACACCTGGTGTGCGGGTGGACAAGGGACACGAGTGTCCGGTGGAGATCAAAGCCTGGTTAGAAATATTTCGCCAGAATGCAGGAGAACGGTCATGAAATTGGTGCTGCTCGCAGCCGCAGGAGGTGCATTGGGGGCCGCCGCTCGCTACCTTGTCGGTATCGGGGCCGGGCGCATGTTCGGGCATGGCTTTCCTTGGGGGACGCTGAGCGTCAACGTATTGGGTTCACTAATAATGGGGCTTTTAATCGGTGCCTGGGCATTGCGCTTTAATGCGCCGCAGGAAATTCGCGTCTTTATGGCCACCGGCGTGCTTGGCGGCTTTACAACCTTTTCGGCTTTTTCGCTTGATTTTGTGACGCTCTATGAACGCAAGGACTATAGTGCCGCATTTACCTATCTTCTAAGCAGCGTCGGCATATCAGTGCTCGCACTTTTCATCGGCCTTTATATCTCACGAGAGTTTCTCAAATGACGACAAAAAACGAACCCCTCAAGATCTTGCAGGAAGAGGACGGAATGCGTCTCGACCGCTGGTTCAAGATGCATTATCCGGATCTTAAATTCGGTCAATTGCAAAAGCTCCTTCGTTCGGGGCAGATTCGCCTTGATGGCGGACGTGTTAAAGCCAGTGCACGCATTGAAATGGGCCAGTTTGTGCGCGTGCCGCCATCCGTATTGCACGCGGGCGATAGCGACAGCAAAGAGGTCCCAAAAGCGAAATTCATCTCAGCCAAAGACCGCGACTATCTTAAAAGTCTTATCCTTCACCAGGACGACCGGATTTTGGTCATTAACAAGCCGTGCGGATTAGCAGTGCAGGGCGGTACTGGCCAAACACGCAATCTCGATGACATGCTCATTGGCTTGCAGTTCAAGGCTTCATCAAAACCGCGCCTCGTTCACCGGCTGGACAAAGACACAAGCGGCGTTCTCATTCTCGCTCGTGACCGCCAGGCCGCCGCCCATATGGCCGCCGAGATGAAGGCGCGGCGAACCCACAAGCTTTATTGGGCGCTTACATGCGGCGTGCCGCGTCCACTTGATGGTGAGGTTGAAAACAGGATCGAAAAATCCGGCCCCAAAGGTGCTGAAAAAATGAAGAGTGCCGAGATGATGCACGAGGCCGAGGAGCCCGAGGTTAGCGGTCAGCGTGCCATTACCCGCTATCAGGTGATCGACCAGGCTGCCAACAAGTTCGCCTGGGTGGCAATGCAACCTGTTACCGGCCGCACACATCAATTGCGCGTTCATGCATCCTTGATGGATTGCCCGATAACGGGCGACGGCAAATATGGCGGTCGCGACGCTCATCCCGGTGGTGATATATCGCCAAAATTGCACCTCCATGCCCGCGCCATCACCTTTACTCATCCAAATGGTAAAAAACTGACTGTCGAGGCCCCCATGCCGGATCATATGGAGAAGACATGGGCGATGTTGGGATTTGAAACCGCAGGGGTCGAAGACCCCTTTGATGAAGAATGAGGACTATTGAGGCAGGATGAGCGAAGAATTAAAACTCGTCATATTCGATTGTGATGGCACATTGGTTGATAGCCAGGCCATGATCATTGAGGCCATGCAGCGGGCGTTTTTGGCCAACTGCATATCGGTTCCTGACCGCAACAGTATCAGATCAATCATTGGTCTCTCTCTGGAAGATGCTGTGAAGCGCCTTGCAGGTGGCCGAATACCTGTGTCGACAGATGTCATGTGCAACGCCTACAAGGCTGCATATTTGAAACTGCGTGAAGAAGATGAAGCCCGCGAACCGCTCTATAGTGGTGCACGCAAATTTCTGGAATATCTCAATGAACGCGATGATGTTCTGCTCGGAGTAGCAACTGGAAAATCCCGTCGCGGTGTTGATGTATTATTCGAACGTGAAGAATTGCATGGTTTTTTCACGACCATTCAGACAGCCGACACCTCCCCCTCAAAACCAGACCCTCATATGATCGAGCGTGCCATGGCCGAAACTGGTGCACGTCGCGCCCATACCTATATGATCGGTGATACCAGTTTCGATATTGAAATGGCTGTAAACGCGCGAGTTGCCGCACTCGGAGTTTCATGGGGCTATCACACTACGGGTGAGCTTAATCAGGCGGGGGCTCATGGGGTAGCGGATAAGTTTTCGGATCTTGAAGACATGATGCCAGGCATATTTAGAAAGGAGGCTGAGAGCACATGACAAAAATTACTCCGCCCGTGTCGGACAAGGGCAGCCATCGCAAGCCCGGCCAAGATGCCCTTGATCGGCCGCTGGTGAAGCGCTTCTATGAAGAGGTGACAGTCGTCGAAGAGGGCGGGAAACATCATATTCGCCTTGATGGCAAGACTGTGCGAACGCCGGCGCGCGAAGAACTTTGTGTAGCCCGCTCGGCACTCGCAGAAAAAATATGCGAAGAGTGGCGCGCCCAGGGAGAATTTGTTAATCCCCAAACCATGCCCTTAACGCAGCTCGCAAACACAGCAATTGACGGCGTCAGCCCCAAAATGGAAGAGGTGGTTGAAGCAACACTCAACTACGCAGGCTCCGATCTCCTCTGTTACCGGGCAGATCAGCCAGAATCTCTGGCAGACCTGCAGCGAGAAGGCTGGGACCCGGTCCTGACTTGGCTCAAAGCGACATATGGTGCTGAGTTTATTTTGGGTACAGGCGTTATGTATGTCGCGCAACCTGAGATGAGTATCGCAAAAATACGGGCCCTTTTGGAAACCTATGATCCTCCGACACTGAGCGCGGTTCACGTCATGACCACCTTGACCGGATCTCTCTTTTTAGCGCTCGCCGTGGCCGAGGATCACATATCCATGGATCAGGCCTGGCACGCCGCGCATATTGACGAAGACTGGCAGTTTTCGCGCTGGGGCAGTGATGCCGATGCTGAAATCAGGCGCGAAAAGCGCTTTAAGGAAATGCAGGCAGCGGCAGACTTTCTCTATCTTGCCCGCCGGGGGTAGAGTTATTCTAGGAAAGCGGACTAGCAATTGAATTTACAGGACGTTCTCCACTCAAACCATTAGAGATTGCCCATTCGGTCCTTGCCTGCAAGACTGGTCTTGCACAATGCCAACGTCAAGCGAGGGGGGCGCATGAACGTCCAAAAGCATGCAGCATTAATGTCCAAAGGTCGAAACTATATGATACGTGCTGTGGTGGAATGGGGGAAATTCAGATTTTCGAATGAGTTCCCATTGTGTCGACATACAAACTCTACCGGCCATTTTTCTCATGCCCCTTAGCGAAGACAAAATTATTGGAAAATATTTTGCGCCCTTGAGCAAGGGCAATGTTGCGGCGTGTGGTCTGGTTGATGATTGTGCGTTGCTGGGCGCGTCCCCTGACGGTAGTCGGGTCGTCACCAGCGACATGCTTATTGCGGGCGTTCATTTTTTTGCCGATGACCATGCCTGCGACATTGCGTGGAAAGCGCTTGGCGTAAATGTCTCGGATATTGTGAGCTCCGGCGGGAAGCCTGAATATTATCTTCTGTCCATTGCTCTAAATGACAACATTGACGAGAGCTGGCTTGCTGATTTTTCAGCTGGTCTCGGCCGCGCTCAATCGAAATTTGGACTGTGGCTTATAGGCGGCGATACAACACGGACCGAAGGGCCGCTCGCAATCTCAATAACCGCAATAGGCAGCGTACCGGCTTCGGGCCACAAGATGCGCCGTGGTGCGGGGGCGGGCCATCATGTTTATGCAACTGGCACCATTGGCGACAGCGCACTTGGTTGCGCGTTGCGGCGTGATCCGTCTTTAAGCTCAAACTGGGGGCTCTCTGATCAAGATCGGGAATTCCTGGTGGATCGCTATTTGCGCCCGGCCCCAAGATTGGAAATGATCGGAATTGTGCGTGAATATGCCTCCGCGTGCATGGATATATCGGATGGTCTAATCCTTGATTTTGATCGGCTGGGAAAAGCGTCAAATGTTGGAGCTCTGATGCTGGCGGATGATGTTCCGCTCAGCGATGTCGCACGCAGGGTTGTTGGGATGCGGGCGGATATGTTGGGGGAGCTTCTGACAGGTGGCGATGATTATGAGCTATTATTGACGGTTCCTGCAGTTCTGGAAGAATCCTTTTTAACGGCAGTTGGGGGGCTTGAATATCCGGTTCAACAAATTGGAACGTGCACTGATAAGTCAGAAGGCATAAATTGGCTAAAGACATCGGGGGAAAAGTTATGCGTCGAGGCGCGTGGATTTGATCATTTTAACCTGAGAAACAGATAGTTCCGACTTTAACATTCTGCATAATGCTGTATTTTTAGAAATTTCGTTCAAGTAAAGTATTCTCTTAACTAGCCTAGAGTGGTTGTTGCACTAAAGGACTATTTTTGGCATTGTTCCTTCGGCTTTTAGCTAGATTCTTAATTTTCAAGGACCGGGGGACTTTATCTCAGTCCACAGACCTAACGAATGATCCAATGACAGGGAGTATAATCCCGACGATCTCCATCCAACTGAACTTCATTTAATCAAAGGGACAAATATAATGACCACGTCTATGATAGACATGGCGCTTTGGGTGATTATCGCATGTGGTGCGCTATCACTTTTATACGGCATGTGGGCTGTACGCTCGGTAATGGCAATGAGTGCCGGTAATGAGCGCATGCAGGAAATCGCGAGCGCAATTCAAGAAGGCGCACAGGCTTATTTAACGCGTCAATATACGACCATTGCAATTGCTGGTGCGGTGATTTTTGTCATCGTCTGGGCGCTTCTTGGTCCATTGGTGGCCTTTGGCTTCGCAATCGGCGCCATCCTTTCAGGGGCTGCGGGCTTTATCGGCATGCTGGTTTCTGTGCGGGCCAATGTGCGGACAGCGCAGGCGGCAAGTGTCAGCCTCGCTGATGGTCTGTCAGTTGCGTTCCGCTCTGGAGCGGTGACAGGTCTTCTCGTCGCAGGTCTCGCACTTTTGGCGGTGACCGGGTATTATGTGTTTCTCACTCGCGGCATGGGCCTTGACGGCACAGGGCGTCAAGTTATTGACGCATTGGTCGCACTTGGTTTTGGCGCCTCGCTGATTTCCATTTTTGCCCGTCTTGGTGGCGGTATCTTTACCAAAGGTGCGGACGTTGGTGGCGATCTTGTTGGTAAGGTTGAGGCAGGTATTCCTGAAGATGATCCGCGTAATCCCGCAACGATTGCGGATAATGTGGGCGATAATGTCGGTGACTGTGCTGGCATGGCTGCTGACCTTTTTGAGACCTACGCCGTATCGGTTGTTGCGACCATGGTTTTGTCGGCGATTTATTTTGGTGGCACACCTATTGCCGAAGCGTTGATGATTTATCCATTGGCGATTGGCGCGGTTTGTGTTGTGACCTCGATTATCGGCACGTTTTTTGTGCGTCTTGGTTCTAACCAGTCGATTATGGGTGCGCTTTACAAGGGCTTTATCGCGACGGGTGTTTTGTCGCTTTTCGCGCTTTATCCACTGACCGACAAAATTATCGGGCTTGCAACATCAATGACCGTTCGTGGTCAGACGTTCACCGGTCTCGACCTCTTTTATTGCGGTGTGGTTGGTCTTGTTGTGACCTCGCTTATTATTGTGATCACCGAATATTATACCGGTACGAACTACCGTCCTGTGAAAAGCATCGCGGCGGCGTCTGAAACAGGTCACGGTACCAATGTGATCCAGGGGTTGGCCGTGTCAATGGAGGCGACGGCACTACCTGCGCTGGTCATCATTGGAGCGATTATTGCAGCTTATACACTTGCTGGTCTCTTTGGCATTGCTATTGCGGTGACAACCATGCTGGCGCTGGCCGGCTTTGTTGTGGCACTCGATGCTTTTGGTCCGGTTACTGATAATGCCGGCGGTATTGCGGAGATGGCGAATTTGCCGGAAGAAGTGCGCAAAACAACAGATGCGCTCGATGCGGTTGGCAACACAACCAAAGCGGTGACCAAAGGTTATGCCATTGGTTCAGCCGGTCTTGGTGCGTTGGTGCTCTTTGCGGCTTATACGGAAGACCTCAACTACTTCATTGCCAATACGGACAAGTTCCCGTACTTTGAAGGTGTCTCTCTCGACTTTTCACTTTCCAATCCGTTTGTTGTGGTTGGCCTCCTCTTTGGTGGTCTGTTGCCATACCTCTTCGGGTCCATGGGCATGATGGCCGTGGGACGCGCCGGTGGTGCGATTGTTGAGGAAGTTCGTCGTCAATTCCGTGAGAAGCCCGGTATTATGGAAGGGACTGAAAAGCCCGATTATAGTGCCGCTGTTGACCTTCTGACCAAATCTGCAATCAAGGAAATGATGGTTCCATCATTATTGCCTGTGCTCTCGCCTTTGGCGCTCTTCTGGGCGATCAATGCTTTTGCAGGCAAGTCTGCTGCATTCTCTGCGGTTGGCGCCATGTTGCTTGGTGTGATCGTTACCGGTATGTTTTTGGCGATTTCCATGACCGCCGGTGGTGGCGCATGGGATAATGCCAAGAAATATGTCGAGGACGGAAATCATGGCGGCAAGGGTTCAGAAGCCCATAAGGCGGCAGTGACCGGTGACACGGTTGGTGACCCTTATAAAGATACAGCCGGGCCGGCTATCAATCCGATGATCAAGATCGCCAATATCGTGGCATTGATTATGTTGGCTGTGATGTCACATAGCTGATTGATTGAACGTTCAGGCGTTTAGACAAAAAGAAAAGGCCCCGGACAACCGGGGCCTTTTTTATGGATGGAGTATTGAATGCGGGCTAGCCGACGCCGGGCAATCCGCCTTTACCGAGATTACGGAAGAGCTGTTTAATGATAGAATCGTCATTGCCATGAGATGGTGTTTCGCGCGCAATGAAGTCGAATATCTTGCCGTCCTGGAGACCATAATTGGCAACCTTCGTGACGGTGCCAGCCTGATCAAAATAAACAGCGGCAACACGGCGTTCATTAACGGTCGGATCCATGAATGGGCCAGCGGTTGATTTGCTGGAAATGTAGTAATAAGAGCCGCCACCCACAGTCGACGTGGTATCGGGTGTACCAAGCGCCATGCTGACCTGCTCTTTACCCATGCCGGGCTGGATCTGCTGAAGTTCCTGATTACTCAGAAGGTGACCGTGACTGGTGGTTACGGCACCTGTGCCACATCCGACCAGCATAGCGGTGCCAAGAATGGCCAGACCGTTACGTATTGAATGTTTCATGCTTCTTTTAATCCTGCTCAGCCTGATCAAAATACGGTTCTTTAAAATAACTTATCTCAACAAATTCTGAAAGCCCAGATTTTGCAATCGAATCAGTACTAAAGAGTTCATACTGCCGCACTATCTAGTGACGGCGTTAAATGCAATATAGAGGCGTTAAATCCTCCTACTTATCCCAAATCATTATGCCGTTTTGGCTGAAACCGTGGCTAAATGTTCAAAATTTATGACAAAAATAAGCGTCTTAATGCTACTGCGCATGAAATTTATGGCTCCATTGTGGCACAAACCCGCAAGCCGGTGTTTTATGCTGATTGGTGCGTTCCTGACACGGTTGAGGGACGGTTTGACGTTCTTGTCGTTCACTTGTCTCTGGTTGTTCGCCGGTTGAGTGCCGAAAAAGAAGAGGAAGCAACGCTAGGACAACGTGTTGCCGAGGCCTTTATTGAAGATATGGATGATACTTTTCGGGAGATGGGTGTTGGTGATCTGGCCGTGCCAAAGCGTATGAAGGCCGCTAGTGAAGCTTATAACGGTCGTCTTCTGGCATTTAGTGAGGCGCTTGACGGTGGGAATATGACAGAGCTCATGGCTGCCCTAACCCGTAATATTAGTGTTGCTCCAGAGGGCCCTGCACCTGATTGTGAGCGTTTGGCCGCATATATGCAGGCATCAGCATCGAAAATGTCGACCCTGGGGCTTGATGAAATTTCGAAAGGTCATGATATTTTTGCAGCTATTTAGCACCGCGACGGATTATGTCCGGTGCGAGCAGGCGTTGAGAATGGAAAATGAGACAAGAGAGGCGAAAAGGTCGATAATGTCGGATCGAGATAATTTAACAGGTGTCGATGAGCTTTTGCAGGGGATTTCATTGCGGGCTATTGAGTTGCCGGCAAACAATATCCCCGAAGGTGGTCGCGCCTACACCTATGAAGCGAATGCGGGGGAGTTGGAACGCATTAGTCAGGTGATCGGACATGGCGCGTTTACGTCGCTTGTGATCAGCTATCATGTAACGCCATTTCGAAAAAACCTCGTTCGGATGACATCAAAATTGGCGGGTGAAATAACTCAGACCTGTGGAATATCGCTGGTACCTGTCCAAACCCGTTTTGAAGATGAGGCGGTAACGCTCTTCGTTCCCGAACGAAAATTTGAAGAAATGCTCAATCTTGAAGACGATGATGTTCTTAGTGATGAGAATTTTGAGCCAATTAATGACAGGCGGCTTGGAATTGGGCATGTGCTTTATGAACAGCTGGTTGGTGCAGTTAACCCATATCCGCGTGCGCCGGGAGTTGAGTTTGACCCAGCTGTTGGAGGGGACGGAGAAATGGATACTTCGGAGGAAGGCCCTTTTGCAGCCCTTGCCCGGTTGAAGAAAGACATTAAGAATTGACGATATGCAGTTGGCATATTGGTGATTTAGTTTTAGGAATGCTGGTAAATTGCAATGCGGGGAGGTAAGGTTTTTGCGGATGATCATTGGCCATTACCAGCTCTTTGCTGGTATTTTGAATAGTTAGCAGAATAATTGGAAATATTATAATGGCCGCGCCGCTTACAATAGCGCTTGACGCGATGGGGGGAGATTTTGGCCCGGAAACAGTGCTTCCGGCGGCTGAACTCTTTATGTTGCGCCACCCTGATATTCGTTACCTCGTTTTTGGAGACGAGAAAAAACTAAAACCGATCGTTGAAAAACTTCCCAAATTGCAGCGCATTGTTGAAATCAGACACAGTAGTATTTCGATTGCGATGGATGCCAAACCTTCACAGGCAATCCGCGACGGCCGCCGGGATTCAAGTATGTGGAATGCAATCTCGTCCGTGAAGTCGGGAGAGGCGGATGTCATCGTTTCTGCGGGTAATACCGGTGCGCTGATGGCGATGTCGAAAATCTGCCTGCGGACCATGCCCGATATTGAGCGGCCGGCGATCGCTGCCGTTTGGCCAACATTAAACGGCAGTTGCATTGTTCTTGATGTGGGCGCCAATGTTGGTGCGACAGCACGACAGTTGAGCGATTTTGCTTTTATGGGGGCGGCGATGGCGAGCGCCCAGTTCAACATTGAACGGCCTTCGGTGTCACTTCTCAATATTGGTGTTGAGGAGGTTAAGGGGTTGAGCGAAGTCAAAAACGCCCATCAATGGTTATCGGCACCCGATCTGCCGATTAATTATGTCGGCTTTGTTGAGGGCCATATGATTGGCCATGATGCGGCGGATGTTATTGTCACGGAAGGCTTTAGCGGTAATATTGCGCTAAAAACCGCAGAAGGTACGGCGACACAGTTTGCAGGTGAACTCAAGCGAGCACTTGGTCAATCTCTTATGACAAAGATCGGGGCGTTTCTCGCCCGGTCGGCATTTGAGACGATAAAAGTCAAACTAAGTCCAAATGAGCACAATGGCGGTGTGTTCCTCGGGCTCAATGGTATTGTAATAAAGAGCCATGGCGGGGCCAATGCACATGGCTTCTCGCGCGCAATTGAGGTTGGGTACAATATGGCGCGGGGCGGACTTCTTCGCCATATCGGAGAAGACCTGGATCGGTTTCATGTGTCACTTGATGACGCGGATATTAGCTAAATAGGAGTTGAAACGGCGTGGCGGTAATTCGGTCAGTAATAATTGGAGTAGGTGCCAGCCTGCCCGAGAAGGTTCTTACCAATAAAGAACTCGCGAAACGCGTTGATACAAGTGATGAGTGGATCACGGAACGCACGGGCATCAAGCAGCGCCATATTGCGGGTGACAATGAGTTTACCTCGACTTTGGCGATTGGTGCGGGGCGACAGGCGCTGGTTCGCTCAGGCATTGATCCAGCTGACATCGACCTTGTGATAGTCGCGACATCAACGCCGGATCAGACATTTCCCGCAACTGCCTGCACGGTGCAGGCGGAGCTCGGCATTCAGCGTGGATCTGCCGCATTTGATATTCAGGCCGTGTGTTCAGGCTTTGTCTATGCGGTGTCGGTCGCCGATGCCATGCTCAGGGCCGGCCCCTTCAGACGGGCTCTGGTGATCGGTGCCGAGACATTTTCTCGTATTCTTGATTGGGAAGACCGGACGACTTGCGTGCTTTTTGGTGACGGAGCAGGGGCGGTTGTCATGGAAGCGCAGCCACAACACGGGTCGGGTGATGATCGGGGTGTGCTTTCTTCGCGCATTCGGGCTGATGGTCGGTTCCGTGACAGTCTTTATGTCGATGGCGGGGTATCTACAACCAAGACAGTTGGCGTTCTGAAGATGAACGGTAGGGAGGTGTTCCGGCATGCTGTTGGCAAGATTTCCGGTATTATCGAGGAGAGCCTTGTCGATGCTGGTTTGGCACCCGATGAGATCGACTGGTTTGTGCCCCATCAGGCCAATAGTCGAATCCTTGAGGGGACAGCAAAACGAGCCGGTGTCGATATGGACCGGGTGGTGATCACGGTCGATCAGCACGGTAATACTTCAGCGGCGTCCATTCCACTGGCGCTGAATGTGGCGTTTGAAGATGGACGCATCAAGGAAGGTGATCTGGTACTTCTGGAGGCGATGGGTGGTGGCTTTACCTGGGGAGCGGTGCTTTTACGCTGGTAAAGATTGCCCGTGGTCGTTAAATCAGCGGCGATGTCACAGAGCGATGATTAGTCCATTTTCGAGATATCAACAGAACATGTGACTGATAAGTCGCGGTTTTTTGGGAAATTGAGTTATTTCTCATTAAAATCAGGCGTTTACCCACAGATTGACTTCACGGCGCTTGACGTTGCCATGTGTCTTATTTTAACATTCACCACGTTAACTATAACAGGGGAGGCAACGTGCAATGGGAACAAAAACCCTAACACGCGCTGATATAGCAGACGCAGTTGTGCGTAAAACAGGAATATCCCGTCAGGAAAGTCAGCAATTTGTTGAGGTTGTTCTTGATGAAATTTCGGGCAGTCTGGAAAGTGGTGAAAGTGTTAAGCTCTCATCATTCGGATCATTTGGTCTGAGACAGAAGGGTGAGCGCGTTGGGCGCAACCCCAAGACCGGCGAGGAAGTTCCAATTACGCCACGGCGTGTGCTTTTCTTTAAGCCAAGTAATCTCGTCAAGAATCGTATCAACGATAAAATGCGGACGAGAATGACAACGATGTCTGAGCCAAGGTCGCGGTCTGCGCGCACGTTGAGCAATAAGGGTTCAAATAGATCTGCTCAACCGGTTATGAACGGCACTGGTAAAACATTTTAGATTTAAGCCGTGTCCAATTGCGTGAGATTGCGGTGAAATTCAGTGATTTGGTTGCGATTGCAAACTATTCGCCATCTGCTTTGAGCACTACCGTTTGAGGGGTGTGCGAATAATCCAGGCAGGATTGCAGGCTTGCGTTGTGAAAGTCATTGGGCAATGCATTCGGCTATTGACGTGATGCCTGCAAGCGGGCAAATAGAGCTCGAGCGTTTGCGGGATAAGTGTACGTAGTTACCCATCCGTATATGCGAAATAAAAATGATTTGGAGCGCGGTTTTGATTCAATCAAAACCTGAATCGCTCTTGTCGGAGCGTGGCGCAGCCCGGTTAGCGCACCGGTCTGGGGGACCGGGGGTCGGAGGTTCAAATCCTCTCGCTCCGACCATTTTTCTAAAATTATTGGTTTACTATGCCACTTTGAGGGCGCCTGTTCGTGGGAGACATGATGGGGCTCTGCGGCTTTGGCAATTGTGGATGTTTGGGTTTTTGCCTGCGCGGGGCATGGTGCTCTGCGATCATTAACCCCCACAACAAGGCGAGCAATACGAAAAAGTGCCGCCAGTGATCCGTGTCGACAATCCAGCCTTCAAGTGCAGTTGCAATGAATGCGGCCAATATGACTGTGAACACGCCTTGAGTTTCATTTTTCCGAAAGGCGTGGCGGAATCCCAAAACAATACTCATCAGAACAATACCGAAATAAGAAAAACCGCTAATCCAACCACCATTCAGGAACATACTCAAATAGACATTGTGAGTTTCTTCATGGTGGTAAACATTGCCGAATGTCAGCGCGCCGATGCCAAAGGGGTTGGTTAAGATGATTTCAAGGGCTTTTAGCTGGCCGCCAAAGCGCCCCTGCGGTCCCTGATCATAGCTTTGGTCCAGGCTTGCACGCTCGAGAAGAATTCCACTAATGGCATCAAACTGCAAGGCGATTGCGATAAGGAGGAAAAATGATATCCCACCAAAGATTGTGACGAGCCCGAGTTTTAAACGGACACTATCGCGATTGGTTGTTACGAATATCAGATACATATAAATGGCGAGTGCTATGATGAGAATTGCCCATGCGCCCCGCGAAAAACTCAGCAATACGCCCAATGTCAGAAGTGCGAGGCTGATACTCGGCAATAGTGTCCTGGACATCGGTCTGTTGAGCCAGAGATGCACACCGTAAACGAATGCCGGTACGATGAAGGCGCCAAAAACATTGGGGTCTTTGAAGGTGCCTCGGGCGCGGCCATAGAGCGTGAAGAGATCCTCAAAGCCTGGCAATATATTGAAATAGCCGATGATGGCCGCCAGTGACGCAATGACGGCTGAAACAAGGTAAGCGCTCATCATGAGATTAGCGTGGGGGCGGGGATTTTTTGCTACGAAACCAATGAGAACGGCTGACGCTATAGAGAGATAAAGCGTGATGGTAATGTGTTTGGTCGATAATATGAGATCGTTGCCAAGCGTGGCGCTGAGATAGCCGGCCACGCCGATGATCAACCAAACCGCCATGAACCCGAGCGTTATCGGGTTAAACCTGACCAGTCCGGTGATGGGCAAGAGGACGATTAATCCCATCATGCTCACGTCGAATGGTGCTGGTTCGGAGAAAACCACGGCGCTCATGGCGACAGTGAGCCAGACCAGTGCCAATGTCATGGAGTGGACTAAACTCTTTCGGTTTTCTACCTGGTCGACAGGCGACATTGTTAGTACGACGTTCATTTGTGGTTCTAACCAAAATTCTTAGTTTGTTGTTCAGTGGACTGATCTCATTTTTAATCAAGGTGCATGTTTTAATAGGCATTGTCAGTTTTGAGCAGGGCAAATGGCGTTTTCAGTAAAATATAAAGATCAAAAAACACCGACCAGTTTTCGATATAATAGAGATCATGTTCGATGCGTTTTTGGATTTTGTCCTGCGTGTCTGTCTCTCCGCGCCAACCGCAAATCTGGGCCCAGCCGGTGATGCCCGGTTTCACCCTGTGGCGGGCGTAATAGCTTTCGACAGCGTCCTGATAGAGCGTTTCTTCGGCCTTTGCCTGTGTGGCATGGGGGCGCGGACCAACGAGCGATAGGGTTCCCTGCAATACATTAAAAAGCTGGGGGAGCTCATCGAGACTTGTTTTGCGGATGAAACGTCCGACAGGTGTGACGCGGGGGTCTTCCTTGGTCACGAGCGTGGATGCGTTGCTATCTGACATATCGGTATACATTGAGCGGAACTTGAAAACTTTGATAAGCTGGTTGTTAAAGCCGTAACGGTTTTGTTTGAATAACACAGGACCCTTACTATCAAGTTTAATTGCAATGGCGACGGCCGCCATTATTGGCAGCGCCAGAACAAATGCGAGCGTTCCAATGGTTTTGTCGAATGTCCATTTAAGCATATAATCCCAATCCGCAATCGGTTTATCGTAAATATCAAGCAGGGCAACCTTGCCGATATGGGAATATGCGCGCGGGGCCATACGGAGCTTTGAGCTTTGGGCGGCAATCCTGATGTCGACGGGAAGTACCCAAAGTTTTTTGAGGATATGAAGAAGGCGATCCTCCGCGACGAAGGGCAATGAAACGATGAGCATGTCGAGGCGGGTGTTTCTGGCAAATTCCACAAGGTCTGTGGTGTCACCAAGCCGTGGATAGCCTTTTGTGAAGGGAGCGACACGATCATCATCGCGGTCATCAAATATGCCGCAAATGCGAATCAGGCCATCGCCATTTTCTTCAAGGCTTTTGATCAGCTCTTCGCCAGCCTCGCCGCCACCAACAACCGCAACGCGTCTGTTCAGGCGGCCGTCATCAGCCCAGCTATGGATTTGATAGGCGTATATGGCACGTGTTAGCACAACTGTAGCGAACCCGCTTACATACCATAATGCCAGCCAGACACGGGAGAAATCCGGACCGGACTTGAAAAAGAATACGAATGAGAGGAGTACGGAGAATACCAGCGTCCATGCCAGCCATATCTTATGCAGATTGCGGACGGTGGAAGAGAGGGACAGGATTGTGTAGAGCTGGAATATTTGGAAAAAGATGAGCTGCATTGCTGCACCAATAAGGATGGTCGTGCCATAAAACCAAACGCTTTCCGGTCCATCCAGTGGCACCACGTAGAGGGTATAGGCAAGGAATGCCATTGTCGCGCAGAGTATAAATTCGAGCAAGCGGATGGATGCGGTTACGATGATGGTCGATACCAGACTTGCACGTGTGGCAAATCTGAAATCGGCAAGAGGAGGGATTCCTCCCTCTTGACCTTCCCCTGATTTTTGACCGGTTGTGTCGCTTAAAACGTATTTTGGATTTGGTATGTGTTGGTCGGTCATTATCTTTGCCCCGCATAGTAAAAAGACTATTCAGGGTTTGGAGAAGCAGATTATGTGCCAAGTAAATGGACGGAAATGCAGGGTTTTTCTGCCAAATTGTATTAAATTGCTACACAGATTAATTGTTCAGTTGATTGGTGTAGAAATTAATTATCTCATCCGTCATATTTGCAACTGTAAACCGGGAGTGGATATCACTTTGCAGGGACATTGCGCGCGCACGATAAGGCTCGTGGTTTTCGAGATGTTTTTTGATCTCTGCCACCAGTTCATGCACATTGTCGGGTCTGATCATCATTTCGCAGTGGTTGCCGATGATTTCGGGTATGCCGCCAACATTGGTCACGATCATCGGGATGGCACAGGCCGCCGCCTCAAGCACAATATAGGGGAAGCTTTCGGCGCGTGACGGTATTATCAGAACCTTTCCGGTATTGAACGCCTGTCGGGCGGGCATCCTGCCGGGGAAGTCCACGTCATCTTTCAGGCCGAGGCTCTCTGCCAGCTCAACAAATTCATCTGTATCGGGTCCATCGCCGTAAAAATGCGCCCGAATGGTTCGGCTCTTTTTCAGTTCTGCGATGGCGTTGAGTAATACATCGACGCCTTTTAGATGGCGCAGCTCTCCAACGAAAACGACCTCGGCCGCGTCGCTTCGTGGGGCGTGGGGCGTGAATTCGATTTCATGCAGGCCGTTGGGAATGATTTGTGCCTCAGTGCCAAAGGTTCCAATTTTATTGGCATATTCATTTGCCGAATAGGCACTTTCGAAGATGAGACCATCGGTCATCGGCATCATGTATTTTTCGAGGGCCAGGTAGATACGCCCTTTGAGTGACCCTTTGTCATAATGAAGACTGCCACCGTGAGGGGTGTAGAAGCTTGCAGGCGCTTGCCCGCCTTTGAGCGACCGGGCAACAAGACGGCTATAAGCGCCACCTTTGGCACCGTGCCCATGCAGGATTTCGATGTTGTTGTCGGATACGAGGGTTTGAGTGAATTTAAAGGCGGAGATGTCTGAACGCCCAATATTGCGGCTCATTTCCACACGTTTAACGCCGAGCGGCAGGGTTTGCTCTAATTCTGCCAACTTGTCATCAGCCGTTGCGCCGCCGGAACTGGCGTCGCAAATAAGGCCGACGTCATGTCCTCGTACGACCTGCTCTTCGGATAGATCACAGACATGGCGGAAAAGACCGCCAAGGGGGGAGCGCAGGCAATGCAATATGCGCAATGGTTTCATTGTACCACCGGAATGTTTTTTAAAGGTTGTTATCTGGAGTCAGAAAAAGCGCTCACGGACATTAATTGTGTCGCCCGGATAAACGGGTTCATGGGGCGCCACTTTTACAACTGTGCGATATCCGTTTATGACACGGGTCATTTTGACGCTTTTTTCATATGCGCGATCAGAATAGCCACCGGCTATGGCAACAGCCGTCTGAACTGTCATGCCACTGACAAAGGGATATTGTCCTGCCCGGCGCACTTCGCCAAGTATAAAGAATGGCCGATATTGGGAGATCTGCACGGACACTTGCGGGTCTTTAACGTATTGAGTGGCGAGAAGATTGCCGATTGATATTTCCAGCTGATGGGTTGTGATGTTACGGGCGCGCACCGTGCCGATTAAGGGTACGGAAATAAAACCGCCGCCGTCGACATTATAGGTTCTTGACAGATTGGGTTGGCCGTAAACGAAGATCCGTACACGGTCACCACTATCGAGTAGATATGGCTGATGCTGGCGAGTTTCATGCATTTCGACGTCGGGTGTGTAGGCGGTGCGCGAGTGAGCCACACGGTGGAAGGTGGATGCCAGATCATTGCGCGGCATGGCTTGATCGACGGTCATGGCCTGATCAATAATGGCATCCTCGTTCATGGATTGAGCGCCGGCATATTGGCTGTCATGGACATTTTGTGCCTGCCTGATTAACGCCATTTCTTCCGTTGTGCCGCGGATGTCGGAATTTAAATATCCATCCTCCTCGACCTCGCCATCTATATAATCTGATGGATTTTCTGCATAGAGTTTGGCCCCTGCATCAATTTGAGTGAGCGGGTCATGGGTGAGGTGAGCCGGAGCGCAGCCAGTGAGTGCATAAGCAAAACCAAACATAATCAACAATTGACGCGGAGACATGACACAACAATCCTTCAAGAATAATAAGCGTTGTCTCATATTAGGACGGAAGTGGTTAAAAAAGCCTGATCATGGGAAAGCTTTGCTGAAAAAAATATTTTCGGGCTTAAGTATTTGGTTACTCAAAACGTGTCTAATCGGGACATATTTTAGTTTTCTGGAAATGGACCATATTTGATGCCCACATCGTCACATCAAGCCAACCCTGATGATATTGATATCACCATTATTGGGCAGGCGATCATGCGTAATCTCAAATGGTTGTTGATTGGCAGCTTTTTGGTAGGTGCTCTTGCATATGTGGTTTTGTCATTTTTGAAGCCGGAATTTGGGGCCCAGGCGCAGATCATCATTGAGAATGAACAGGCGGGATTTAAGCGGCCTACAGGAAGTTCAGATGCGTCGGCTGGCAGGGTTATTGATAAGGAAGCGATATCGAGCCAAACCCAGATTTTGCAATCAAATGATTTGGCAAATATTGTCGCGGATGAACTCAAACTTAATTTGAATCCTGAATTTAACAGTGCTGCGGGAGATAATTCTTTCTTCTCCATGGCGCGTTCAGCCATCGGCCTTGGTGGGGATGGAGGCTTGCCCGAAAAAGAGCGGGTTATGAAAGCCTATTATAATAAACTGATCGTTTATCCGCTTAAGGGTTCGCGGGTGATTGCGGTAGAATTTCGCAGCCAGAACCCGTCTTTGGCCGTATCATTGGCGAACAGCTTGGCGAAGAACTATATTGAATTTCTCCAATCTGCGCGCATAGATCAAAACAAGGGCGCGCAGAAATGGCTCGGTCAGGAAATCACCCAGCTTCGCGAGGATGTGGAGAAGGCAGAGATTAAACTCGCTAAAATGCGGTCGGAGACAGGGCTTATCCCGGGGCAGAATAATATCACCCTTAATGTTCAGCAACTGGGCGAAATCAATTCGCGGTTGAGCCTGGCAAAAGCGCAGAAAAGTGAAGCGGTTGCGCGGGCAAAACTAGTACGCCGCATGTTGCGCGAGGGCTCTATTGAATCGGCACCGGATGTTTTGAAATCCCGGCTGATCCAGAGATTGCTCGAACAGCGTATTCAGGTGCAAAGGCAGATCGCCGAGCTTTCGGCGACGTTGCTTTCCGGGCATCCCCGTATGGTGCAACTCCGGTCTGAACTTTCGGGGCTGAAACGGCAGATCAGAAATGAAGCCTTCAAGCTGGTGAAGGGACTTGAAAACGAAGCACTTATTGCGGGTGCCAAGGAGCGTTCTCTAATTGAAAGTATCGCCAGTGTTCGTAAAAGTACCGAACGTCAAAGTGATGCGCAGGCGAAAATCAGGGTGCTTGAGCGGGAAGCAAAATCAAAACGCGAGCTTTACGAATCTTACGTTTCACGCCTTGGTGATGCCAGCGCACGACAAAGTCGGCTTTCGGTTCCTGTTATGGCGCGTATCGTTCAAAGTGCGACGCAGTCAAGTGTTCCGGTGTTTCCGAAAAAAGGACCGATTGCGCTATTGTCGAGCGTTGGTGCGCTCTTTCTCGGTATCGTCTGGGTTGTGACCCGGGGGCTTATGCAGGGTGCGCGCAAAAGTGTGAGTTCGCAAACTCCCTCCACACCTGTTCCACCGGTGGCGGCGCTTAAAAAGGCTGAAAGCATGTCTAAATTTTTGCCGAAGAAATCTCCGACGGCAGCTAAATCTGATCTGGTTTTTGATGACAGCGATGAGAGTTCTTTAAACAAGATTATTGGTCGATTGGAGGACGGTGCGATTAAACAGGGTGCGCATGGTTACCGGACGCTTGTGGTTGCGGAAAAATCTTTGACTGCGGGTGCTCAGCAGGCATTGGACCTGACACGCGAACTTAGTCAGTCCGGAAAAAGCGTTGTGCTGATTGATTGGGAAACTGGCTCTAATTCGGTGGCGACCCTGTTGGGGATGGATAATGCGCCCGGTATTAATGACCTTATAGAAGAGCGTGTTGGATTTAAGGATGTTGTTCGTGCAATACCCGCTTCTTCCATGCATTTGATGCCAATGGGTACATCAACTCAGGAACTTGACGGGGATGCCAGAAAAACCCAGCTCGAGCTTATTCTTGATGCGCTTGATGAAACATACGACCATATTGTTGCTTATGGTAGTTATGCGAACGCGCAGGAACTTTTCAGAATTGCCGAGGGGCGTTTTGACGCTGGTGTAACAATTTGTGATTCTTCCGAGGTCGCGTCCTTAAAAAATGAACCGGATTGTTTCCTTGGCTATACTGTTGAGGGCATAGATGTGCAGCACTATACACCGCCGCCCGAAAGTCACTAAATTTCCTGCTTGGAAAGGCTCCTGGTGTGTGGATGTCACTTGCTGGCCGGTTCCTTACGCTTTCTTTTCATTTTGATGTTATCTCTCTTTTAGAAAAAAATGAGAGCATAGTAGAAATGGGCCCAAGCTATCTGGTAAACAGGATAGAGTGTTCATGATTCTGGAGCTTGAATGCTCTATCTGGAAGACTGGGAGCGCTGAGGACAAATGAGCCGTAGAACAACGAGTATTCTCAAAGGTGCATTGTCGACAATGTACTATACCGGTATTCACCGGATGATGGCACCGGTTACGCAAGGTGTTGGCATGATATTTATGCTGCATCACGTGCGCCCCGATGGCGTCGAGGCATTTGAGCCCAACCGCATTCTCAAGGTAACGCCAGAGTTCCTGGAAAGTGTCATTCTACAGGCTCAGGAAGAAGGCATTGATATTGTCAGTCTGGACGAGGTGCAGTGGCGCATGGCGGAGGGAGACTTTGACCGTCCGTTTGCAGCCTTTACCTTTGATGATGGTTATAAGGATAATGCGGAATTTGCTTATCCAATTTTCAAGAAACATAAACTGCCATTTGCGATTTATGTGCCGACGGACTTTCCTGATGGCAAGGGCGAACTTTGGTGGCTGGCCCTGGAAAAAGTTCTCCGCGACACGGATGAGGTCCGGGTTAATATGAGCGGTGTGGCGCGGCAGTTTAAATGCAGCACGCCAGCGGAAAAAGACGCGGCGTTTCACAATATTTACTGGTGGTTGCGGGGACAGAAAGAGGTTGATGCGCGCAAATGGGTGCGTGAGCTTTGCCGTGGCATCGGATTTGATCCATCTGTACTTAGTGACGAGCTGCTTATGGGATGGGATGAGATACGAGAGCTCGACAAGGACCCGCTGGTGACGATTGGCGCGCACACCAAGGGGCATTACGCGATGGCGAAATTGACGCTCAGTGAAGCGCGGATGGAGGCCGAGGAAAGTATCAACCGTCTCGAGCGAGAGCTTGGGAGTCGGCCTCAGCATTTCAGCTATCCTTATGGTTGTGAGAGAACCGCCAGTCGTCGTGATTTTGATCTTCTAAAGGAGCTTGGTGTTAAAACGGCAGTGACCACGCGCAAGGGCGTTATTTATGCGGAACATGGCGACCACCTCACCGCACTGCCACGGGTGTCGCTCAATGGCGATTATCAGCATAGCCGTTACACGTCTGTTCTTATGACCGGTGCACCATTTGCACTGATGAACAGGTTTCGTCATCTCAATGTAGGGTAGAACATTTCAGTTGGTGATCAGGGTGCGGACTATTTAGAAGTTGGGACGCTCTCATTGTTTCTTTAGTGCTCTCGTCATCTGAAAGCGAGTTGATCAGTTTAATGTGAGTTGATCCGGCTCATGTCGCCTGTTCAGGGTTTTACCATCCAACTAATGATCATGGCTGCTGGCAATGTCCATAGCAATCCTGCCGCGGCGTAAAAAAGAAGCTCAATCCCCGGCGACGCGCTGGGCAGCACGGCGGTTGCCAATGCCAATGTCAGCAATGAATATATCGCTATGAAGATGAGCAGCAGACACGTTCCGGATATTTTTCTGACTTTTGGTGACATTTTAACTTTGTAAAATTGTGATTGACGAGAGACAGATATGACAGTTAAACGCTTGTCATATGACGCACATTCGCACATATCAAACCGCGTTAGAATGATTATTTTTCCCTATAAAACAGGATCATATATATGACCGGGAATGACCGTATCGTTAGCTTTTGGCTATTTGTTATCTGCGCGCTGATTTTCCTCATCGTTATTGTTGGGGGCGCAACGCGGCTCACGGATTCCGGCCTGTCGATCACCGAATGGAAACCGATTATGGGGGCAATCCCCCCTTTGTCGGAGGGGGACTGGCGGCTTGCGTTTGAAAAATACAAGGAGATCCCGGAATATAAACAAATCAATCAGGGAATGACCCTTGAAGGGTTTAAAATGATCTTCTGGTGGGAATGGGGACACCGCTTTTTGGGCCGTCTTATCGGTGTGGTGTTTTTATTGCCGTTTCTATTTTTCTGGGCGCGGGGGATGATTCGCCATGACTTCGTTCCCGGTATTTTTGGACTTTTCATTCTGGGTGGAATGCAGGGCGCGCTGGGTTGGTACATGGTCAAGAGCGGTTTGGCGGAGCGGGTAGACGTTAGTCAGTATCGATTGGCAGCGCATCTCGGGTTGGCGGTGTTGATATTCGGGTTTGCACTTTGGTGGGCGCTTGGATTGCGAAAATATGCGCGCAAAGAGGGTGATCTGATGATTGGCGGATTACGTCTTTCGGCCTTCGGACTTGTTTGTTTAATATTTCTACAAATCATATCAGGCGCTTTTGTTGCGGGGCTTGACGCTGGGCTTGCGCACAACACATGGCCGCTTATGGAGGGGCAGTTGATCCCGGACGGTCTTGGCATCATGTCGCCTTGGTACGCCAATCTCTTTGAGAACGCGCTTACGGTTCAGTTTGATCACCGGATGATAGCATATGCGATTTTTATCTGGATTCTGGTGCATTTATTTGCGCTCAGGCAATCGGTTGAACTGATTGATATCTCAAGCGGTGTTAAAATGCTTGCAAGCGTCATTGTCTTGCAAATTGTTCTGGGTATCACGACGCTGCTAATGCATGTACCGATTTACCTCGCACTTATGCATCAGGGATTGGCGGTCATCGCCTTTGGCGCAGCCGTCTATCATCTCCGGCGTCTCAAAGATCTGAGTGCATGAATTCTTTTTGGTGACCGAAAATAGGATTTTCAGTCTCGCGCCGGCCTACTCCGCTCGCCCTGGCCACCGTTTATGGTGCCAACGCAACCTGATCAAGGCCCAATGTCTCATCAAATCCGAACATCAAATTAAAGTTTTGCATGGCCTGCCCGGCGGACCCTTTAACCAGGTTATCAAGAGCGCTGACGATGATGGCGCGGCCTTTGATGCGGTCGGCAAAAACAGCGATATGGCAATTGTTCGAGCCGCGCACATGCTGGGTTGCGGGAATTGGTCCTTCTTCAAGCACGGTGACAAAGGGCGCGCGCCTATAGGCTTTTTTGAGGCTTGCGCGCAAATCATCAACGCTGGCACCTTTGCTCAAGCGAACATATGAGGTGACGAGCTCACCGCGGCTCATTGGTGCGAGGTGCGGTGTGAAGTTAACGGTAAGTTTTTTGCCCGCGGCACGGCCCAGCTCTTGTTCGATCTCAGGCGCATGTCTGTGTGATCCGATGGCGTAAGGACTGACACCTTCGCCGACCTCAGAGAAGAGCGTGCCCTGCTTGGGCGCCCGCCCCGCACCTGAAACACCAGAGATGGCATTGATGACGATGTCGCTTGAATTGATAAGTTTGTCGCTAACCAGCGGCAAGAGCGCCATTAATGTAGCGGTCGGATAGCAGCCGGGGCAGGCGACAAGGCGCGCCTTTTTGATCTCTTTGCGGTAATGCTCGCTTAATCCGTAAACGGCCGTTTTTAAAAGGTCGCTTGCTTCATGTTCAAGGCCGTACCATTCCTGATAGGTCTTTGTGTCGCGCAGGCGAAAATCGGCAGACATGTCGATAATTTTCATTTTTTTCGACATGGTCATGATGAGTTGATGGGCCGTACCGTGGGGAAGGCCGCAAAAAACTGCGTCGCAATCCCGCCAGGCGTCATCATCCGCGTCAATGAGTTCAGGCAGGCCGAGACCACGCAAATGCGGAAAGACCTGTTCAATGGGCTTGCCCGCATGGGTCTTGGCGATGAGATGGGTGATCTCGATTTCAGGATGCCTCCGGGCGAGCCTGATGAGATCGGCGCCCGTATAACCTGATGCGCCGATTACGGCGATCTTGATTTTATTATTTTTTGCCATGGAATATTCCGATAAATTTCTTATGTGGCCATGTATATGAAATTGTGCGGTCTGTAAAACCTTGATCATAAAAGGCATTAATCGGACGGCAGATCAGGTGGCGGGAAAGCAATCAATGTCAGGTAAAAAAATCGTTCTCACCACCATTGGCACGCGTGGCGATGTTCAGCCCTATATGGCGCTGGCACTTGGCTTAAAGCAGGCGGGTTATCGGGTAAAACTGGCGGCTCCGACAAATTTTAAAGACTGGGTTGAGGGGGCGGGGCTTGAATTTGCGCCATGTGGTCCAGATTCAAAGGCGTTCGTCACGTCGCCCGAGATAAGGGCCTATCTGGCGCGGGGTGTTTTGTATCAGGCCATGAATGCCCGCAAGGTTGGTCTCTCTTTTTTAAAATCGATCACGGAAGATATTTATCACGCCACTGAAGATGCTGATGCGATTATATTCCATCCCAAGGCAGATTTTTCAGTTGATGTTGCGGAAGCCAGGAACATTCCGGCCATTATGGCGGCCTTTCAACCGTTCACGCCGACGGTTGAATTTCCTCTTATGATATTGCCGTGGGCCTCGCTCGGGCCTTGGCTCAACAAGGCGTCATATGGGCTGGTTTACCTCTCGCGTGCTCTTTATTTTAGTTATCTCAATCAGTGCCGCCGGGATTATCTTGGCCTCAAACCCCGCACTTTTGGAACGCATCCATTAGCTATTCATGGTGTGAATGTGTCGGTTCTTTATGCGTTTAGTGAGAATGTAGTGCCGCGTCCAAAGGATTGGCCCGATAGCGCTCACATCACGGGATACTGGTTTCTGGATGAAAATCCAGACTGGAGAATGCCGGACGATCTCCGCGAATTCATTGAGGCGGGTGATGCTCCCATTTATATCGGGTTTGGCTCTATGCCGCTCAAAGACGCCCAAGGAGCGGCTGAGATGTTTGGGGCGGCAATCCGGTCCAATGGCATGCGTGCGGTGATGGCGCGGGGCTGGGCGGATTTCATCCCGAATGAGATCGCGGAGGGTGTCGCATCTGGTGGCGGCACGTCAAATGACGGGGGGGACATATTCTTTCTGGATGAGGCCCCACACGAGCATCTTTTTGGGCATATGTCCGGCGTCGTGCATCATGGAGGAGCGGGCACAACATCGGCTGGTCTTCGTGCCGGTTGTCCGACGCTTGTGTGCCCACTTCTCGTTGATCAACCTTTTTGGGGGCGGCGCGTGGCCGGGCTTGGCTGCGGGCCATCACCATTGCCGCCCAAGAAGTGGTCTCAGGAGGCGCTCGCGGCGTCCTTGAAGGCTCTCACTGGGAACGCAGCATACCGCATAGAGGCGCGCGCGATGGCCGCACGGCTTGAAGCTGAGGATGGTGTCGGGCGGGCAGTTGGGATAGTGCAGGATCTGGTTGGTTAGTCGGTTAGTCGGTTAGGTTATTCACCAAACGGTTTTGCCGGGTTTCCCATGACGCGTACACCATGGGGGATATTGGTTGCGACCAGTGATCCAGCACCAACAAGCGCGCCATCACCTATATGACATCCTGGGATAACCGAGGCACCTGTGCCAATGAATGCTAATCTGCCGCAAATCACGTTGCCTGCGAGGCGAGCGCCCGGGCAAATTTGAGTGCCGGCATTAAGGGTATTGTCGTGATCGACCGATGCGCCGGTGTTTACTATGCAGCATTTACCGATTTCCGAGTTGGTACCAATAACGGCGTTGGTCAGAATTACGGAGCCAGCGCCGATGGTGGCAGTGGGCGAAATATGCGCGCTCGGATGGATGATGGCGGGCATGTCGTAATCCATGGATTCGCCATATTCAAAAAAGCTGCGACGGTCATTATTGCTGCCGATGGCGATGAAAAGCGCGTGGGTTTCTTTGGGGTATGTTGTCTTGATCTCGGCCATGCCGATTTGAGCGACGGGGATGCCGTTGATGGATTCGGTGTCTTTAAGTGCTTCGTCAAAAAATGCTGCCACCGTCCAGCCCGCGGCCTGTGCTGCTTCAGCGCAAACCCGGCCATGGCCGCCTGCACCAATTATTATCAGAGACTTGTCCATTGAATTACACTTTCCGGATTAGATATATTTTGTGAAGTTTATAGGGGCTAAGCCCGATGATGCAAAACAAAAAAGAGCCCGCCAAAAGGCGGGCTCCAAACATTGTGGTATTGATAATCGATCGATTAGCGTTTTGAGAACTGGAAGCTCTTGCGCGCTTTCGCCTTACCGTATTTCTTACGTTCAACCACACGGGCGTCACGGGTCAGGAAGCCACCTTTTTTCAAGACGGGGCGTAGTTCCGGTTCAAAACTGACCAGTGCCTTGGAAATACCGTGGCGTATTGCACCAGCCTGGCCTGAGAGACCACCACCGCTGACCGTGGCCATGATGTCATATTGACCTTTACGACCTGCAGCTTCAATCGGTTGATTGAGAACCATGCGCAGAACGGGACGTGCGAAGTAGGTTTCGATATCGCGCTTGTTAATTGTTACTTTGCCGGAACCGGGTTTGATCCATACGCGGGCCACTGCGTCTTTGCGTTTGCCGGTTGCGTAGGCGCGCCCGTGTTCGTCGAGTTTTTGCTCATATACGGGTGCCGTGTTTACGACCGCATCACCGCTTTCGCTGGTGGTAGCGCCAATGGAACCCAAGTCTTCAAGTGATTTAATTTCATCAGCCATCGGTCTCACGCGCTCCGTGTGTTTTTAGAATTCATTGCAGCAACATCAATCACTTCAGGCTTCTGCGCCTCGTGCGGATGCTCAGAACCTGCATATATTTTGAGTTTCTTCATCTGCTTGCGTGAGAGAGGTCCGCCAGGCATCATGCGTTCAACAGCTTTATGAAGCACGCGTTCTGGATATGCACCGTCCAAAATCTTGTGTGCGACGCGTTCCTTGATGCCGCCCGGATAGCCGGTGTGACGGTAGTATTTCTTGTTCTCGCGCTTGAGACCGGTGAACACAACCTTTTCCGCGTTGATGACGACCACATGGTCGCCAGTGTCGGCGTTCGGTGTGAAGATCGCTTTGTGTTTGCCGCGCAGGCGCATGGCAATCAGCGATGCGACACGGCCAACAACCAGGCCTTCTGCGTCAATAAGAAGCCAATTCTCGTTTTTTTCGATATCGGCTTTCTTTGCGGTAAATGTTTTCATTTCCCCGCTTGCTCCATTCATGTTTTGAGAAAAATTGAAATGAAATGGGCCGACACTTGTTTGATGCAAGCGTGCGGCCCAGATCCGTATGAGATGTGTTCTATGGTGGGTTCGTTTGATTGTCAAGAATTTTTACCGAGAAAAACTGTTTGAAATCAATGGTTTAAGTATTAGGTATTATGTTACCACACGAATATCATGCGGTTTTGCCGATTATTTTCCAATTGGGTGCTGGTGTTGGCTAAAATGGTGCGATAATCAATATGCATATGTGTTTGATGATGGCGATTTAATCATAGTGGTAATCTTGGGTGATTATACGCGGTGATTATCGTGGCCATTCAATTGGGAGTAAAAAATAGATGGCTATCGGGCATGATCAATTGGAGGGGACGGCTGATGGGGCGTCTATAAAATTGGTAGGCGCGGAGGTCCGTGACCAGGTTGGTGTGCTCACGCTTAACGATCCGGGACGACGCAACTGCTTGTCATTGGCGATGCTGGATGCACTTGGGCGGATGCTTGGCGAAATGACAAGTGCTGATGAGGTTCATGCCATTGTGCTCAAGGCCGAGGGCCCGGTTTTTTGCGCCGGCCACGATCTCAAGGAATTGACGGCACACCGGAAAGATGCGGACAAGGGACGGGCGCATTACAAAGAAGTGATGGAAAAGTGCGCGGGCGTAATGCAGGCGATTGTCCGCTCAAGAAAACCCGTTATTGCGGCTGTTCAGGGTACGGCGACCGCGGCGGGATGCCAGCTTGTGGCGAGCACCGATCTGGCAGTTGCAGCAGAACACGCGAAATTTTGCACGCCGGGGGTTAATATCGGCCTCTTCTGCTCGACACCGATGGTTGCTCTGTCGCGGAATGTGAGCCGGAAACGGGCGATGGAAATGTTGCTGCTTGGTGAGATAATATCAGCTGAAGATGCCGCAGATTTTGGCCTGATTAACCGGGTGTCGGCGTCGGGTAAAGTGTTTGATGAAGCATATGACATGGCGCGCACCATTGCGCAAAAATCACCCGTCACGGTCGCGATTGGCAAGGAGGCATTTTACCGTCAGGTTGAGATGGGGCTGAGCGATGCTTATGATTATGCGGCAGATGTGATGGTTATGAATATGCTAACGCGGGACGCGGAAGAGGGGATTGGTGCTTTTGTTGAAAAGCGGGCACCTGTCTGGGGCCGTGACGAGGATGATGGGTAAACTTCAATGACGATTATGGTTGGACTGATAGTTGGCGGTCTTTGGGGGCGCTCGTGGATTGATGCTCTGATTAAATCCGCAGGTGTTGGTTTGCTGCTTGGGGGGCTGGTTTATTTTGTCCTCAGCCCCGATACCATTGCAATATTGCTAAAACGGGATGTGAGCTGGACAGTGGGGCTTGGTACGCAGGTTGGATTTTTGCTGCTTGGTGCCCTTCTCGGTTTTGCACTCCGCAAGGCGATGAAGAAAAGCGATTGAGTTACATATTGATGTTCGAGGGGCTCGACGAATGAACCATGATGATTATTCGGAAAAATATCTCAGTGATATTTTGTCCTCGATGAAAACAGTTGCCATGGTCGGGGCGAGCATGAACAAGACCCGGCCAAGTTACTTCGTACTCAAATATCTTTTGGCGAAGGGCTATGACATGGTTCCCATTAATCCGGGGCACGGGGGCAAGACACTGCTTGATCAGACGATCGAAGCGTCGATCTTTAACATTGAAAAACCAATTGACGTGGTCGATGTGTTCCGCAATTCGGAGGCGGCGATGCAAGTCACCAGAGACGCCATTGAAGTTGGTGCAAAAGTTGTGTGGATGCAACTCGGGGTGCGTAATGATGAGGCGGCGACACTTGCAGAAGATGCAGGGCTCAAGGTTGTTATGAACCGTTGTCCAAAAATTGAATACGGGCGGCTGTCGGGTGAGATTGGCTGGATGGGAGTTAACTCGCGGGTGATCAGTGCTGTGCGGAGTAAAATGTAATTGCCCTCTCACTTCCAGATAATTAATTGGCCCCTCTCTTCCAGATAATAAAGAGATCCGGCCGGAGAGGGAACACGCCAATGTTGCTCCGGCCGGATGTTGGCCGCGTTTCGGCGACCAACTGCTAATTCTGTAATTTTACGGCATATTCCATTCGACGAGTTCGGAGATGCGCAAGTAATATTGGTCCATGATGCAGCTTGTTCTGCTACCGCAACGGTTGCGGACGTGTAACCATTTGCGCTGATCATTGCGCAAACTCCGTCTGTCGTTCCGGTTCATTGATCTGCGGAGGAACTTGTATTCTTTCGCCATCCAACGATCCAGCTTGCCGAGTTCGGAATTTTTGCAGATAGTACGCTCGGTTTTGCTGTAGGTTTTCTTGCAACTGAATGTGGGAGCCGCACTCGCTGAATATGTGCCCGCGATGGCAACCGTGGCGCCCAGTGCCAATATGACGGCAGCCCGTATTAATCGTGCCCGGGCGTTCTCTCTATTTGTTAAATCATATGTCATGGGTCCAGCCTCCTGCTATGTTAAAGATCGCAAGTCTTGTCCTCCTTGCATGTCTGAGAGATAGGGAGCATGGGATTTCAAACCATAATCAGGTACCCATCAAAGTTTTCATTTTTCATCATCACGCGGATGAGGCAGAATGGAATTTGAAACTGGTGTTATGAGCGGGAAAATGATTTGAGCAATCTGGATGAGCCTTCAACAGACCTTATCGCGGCGCGCATTCGAGCGGAGATGGAGCGCCGGGACTGGTCGCAACGCAATTTGGCTGACCGGGCATTGCTTGGTGAGGCAACAGTATTTCGTTTGCTCAAGGGGAAATATTCTCGCAAGACATTGCGCAAGGTTGAGGGGGCTCTTGGTTTAGAACTGCTTGATAAACTTGGGGGGACGGTTGGGCGCTCATCCGGGGTTGAGCTTGCGGACGCCAAATATGGTGGCTATCTCAGGAGCTTATACGACCATTATGAAGCCGAATATTTTCTCTTCCGTCCGAGTTATGCCAATCCGGGGCAGATCTTTTTTTATCGCTTCGATATTGAATGGTCGAGCGAGCCTGCGGGGTTGAAATTTATTGACCGCAATCCAGGTTTTGAGCAATCGGGCATGGTGTCGGTGGCGGCGGGCACGCCGTTCATCCATTTTCCCACCCAGGATCAAGGATCTTCGCGCCTGATTACCGCCCATCATATGCCGCCCAATCTCGAAACGATCAGAGGTGTCATTCTTTCGCTCGGCTATCAGGATCACAAAAATCTTCGCCCCGTGGCAGCCCCTATTATTTTGCAAAAAATAAATGAGGATCTAATGGCATTACAGCCGCTTATCGGATCGCTTGCGATTGATGATCCAAGGGTCAGCGATATTGCTGGAGAATTAGGGCAGGTCTTTGATCCGCAGTTTTTATGAAAGAACGGATTTGAAGTTGGGCTAATATTGGGCAATTTTTGCATTAATCGGGAGGGCTTATGAGCAAGACTTCAACAACACCGGGATTTAATACACTCGCAATTCACGCAGGCGCGCGCCCTGACCCCACCACGGGGGCGCGGGCGACACCGATTTATCAGACGACATCATTTGTGTTTGATGACGCGGATCACGCGGCCTCGCTCTTTAACCTTGAGGTGTTTGGCAATATTTATACGCGGTTGATGAATCCGACAACGGGCGTGTTGGAGGAACGGGTAGCGGCACTTGAAGGGGGTACTGCGGCGCTCGCAGTGGCATCAGGACATGCGGCACAGCATCTCACCTTTCACACGTTGCTGTCATCAGGGGATGAGTTCATTGCGGCAAGGCAGCTTTATGGCGGGTCGATCAACCAGTTTAATCACGCCTTTAAATCATATGACTGGCGGGTCAAATGGGCAGACTGTTTTGACGCGTCAAGTTTTGAAGCCGCACTCAGTGAGAAGACAAAAGCGATATTTATAGAATCGATAGCAAATCCCGGAGGTATCGTGAGCGATATTGAGGGAATTTCAAAAGTCGCCAGGCGCGCTGGCGTTCCGCTCATTGTCGACAATACTTTGGCCTCCCCCTATCTCTGCCGTCCAAAAGAGTTCGGTGCTGATATTGTTGTCCATTCCTTGACAAAATTTTTGGGCGGGCACGGGAATTCCCTGGGCGGCGTGATCGTTGATTGCGGCACGTTCGATTGGCTGGGAAGTGGCCGCTACCCGGTTCTTAGTGAACCATGTGAGAGCTATCACGGTATCCGCATGGCTGAGACGTTTGGCGATTTTGGATTTGCCATAGCGTGTCGTGTTTTGGGATTGCGCGATCTTGGTCCAGCCCTTTCTCCAATGAATGCCTTTCTTATTCAGACCGGTATCGAAACGCTGCCACTGCGTATGGAACGCCACTGCGCAAATGCGCTTGAGGTCGCGCAATGGCTAGAGGGGCATGAGGCGGTGGACTGGGTGAATTATGCCAGCCTTCCGGGCAATAAATATTATGCACGGGCCAAGGAGATTTGCCCGAAGGGAGCGGGGGCTGTGTTCACATTCGGGCTCAAGGGCGGTTATGATGCAGGGATTTCATTGGTGACGAATGTTGAGCTTTTCAGCCATCTCGCAAATATTGGAGATACAAAAAGTTTGATTATTCATCCAGCGTCCACCACGCACAGACAATTGTCGGATGAGGCACGCGTGGCGGCGGGGGCAGGGCCAGACGTGGTCAGGCTCTCGGTTGGTCTTGAAGATGTGGGTGACTTGATAGCTGATCTTGAGCGCGGACTTGATATGAATTGACGTTGAAATAGACGCTTTCAAACATTGTCATAGCAGTCTGATGTATTTTATGGTTAAAGATATGACTATATATCCGGGTTTTTCCAACCCTTGAATAGTAAAAGATAAATATAATTTTGGAGGGAAGAATATGCTTGAAATGTTACTGCCTTATATTTCCGGTGCCATTGGTGGTGCAGGAGCAGGTAATATTCTTGGTGGATTGGTCAACAAAGCAGGTGGTGGCCGTGGGGCTAGCTCAATGGTCGGTATGATTGCCGGCGCCATCGCAACATATTTCCTCGGGCCAACGCTTGGGCCGATTGTCGGTTCAATAGTCGGCAGTGGTGCGCTTGAGTCAATTCTCGGAGGTCTCCTTTCAGGTGCCGGGGGAGGCGGATTGGCCTCTATTCTATTTGGTATTGTCAAAAACATGATGGCCAAGCAGTAAAACCAATATTCTGTCCGACGTCTGTTTGAGCGGCGGGCAATGTTGGTAAAGCTGTCCGGTTTAGAAACTGGGTTGATAAATCTAGGAATAAAAAAAGAGGCGGGATGTATCCCGCCTCTTTTTGTCTGTCTACCTGCCAGCCAGCCAGCCAGCCAGCCAGCCAGGTTATTTATTT
>Ga0209633_10000215_pt1 | contig 70578 bp, 65 predicted proteins | sample Cruoilmetagenom1_FD_187290 | JGI IMG/M metagenome (GOLD analysis project Ga0209633, IMG submission 187290) | Oil polluted marine microbial communities from Coal Oil Point, Santa Barbara, California, USA - Sample 1 (SPAdes) (version 2) | ecosystem: Environmental > Aquatic > Marine > Oil seeps ... | reverse complement strand
ACATTTCAAGTTATGCATTGACGATTGAACCTAAAACGGCACTGGATAGTTTTATAAAAAGAGGGAAATACCCTCCAATTGATGAAGAGAAGTCATTGACACATTTTAATATACTGGTTGAAGAAACGGAAAAACAAGGATTTGTGCAATATGAAATTTCTAATTTCGGAAAACCTGATTATTTTTCACAGCACAACACATCGTATTGGTTAGGGAAATCATATCTAGGAATTGGTCCTTCAGCACATTCCTTTGATGGTCAACATCGGAGTTGGAATGTTTCAAACAATGTTAAGTATATAAAAGCTATACAAGAAAATGGGCTTCCTAATGAGAGAGAACTACTATCCACAAAAGATAGCTTTAATGAAACTGTCATGATGGGACTACGAACCATTTGGGGAGTTTCGTTGAAGCAGGTAGAGCAAGATTATGGCTTAAAGTATAAACAATATTTATTATCATCATCCGAAAAGTATATCAAACAAAAGTTATTAACCTTAGAAAAATGTGCTGGTAATTCCGATCAAAAAATCTTGAAAACTACAAAAAAAGGTAAATTTTTAGTTGACGGAATAGCCTCAGAATTATTCATGATTTAGTATATTTGAAATATGCTAACAACAATACAATACGGTTCTCAAAAACTAAAAATAAACTTATCTGAACCATTAGATATTTCTATGCCTTTACGCATGAGTAAAAGTAATGTAATAGCTTGGTATCAAAAGGCACCTAAATTTAAAAAGTTAAGAAGAGTTTCTGAAAATGATTCAACTAACTTTAACTCAATTAGTTTTATTCCACATGCACATGGTACACATACAGAATGTGTGGGGCATATCACAAAAGAATTTCATTCAATTAATAAAAATTTAAAACAATTTTTCTTTTTAGCCGAAGTGATAACTGTTGCACCTGAAAAGCAAGACGAGGATTTAGTTATTTCTAAAAAGCAAATTCAATTTTTGCTTGGTAATAAAAAAAGAGAAGCCATTATCATAAGAACCTTACCAAATACGAAAGAAAAATTATCTACTAATTATTCTAATACGAATGCACCTTATTTACTTGAAGAAGCAGTAATTTATTTAAAGGAAAAAGGGATTGAACATTTATTAATTGACCTGCCTTCAGTTGATAAAGAGAAAGATGATGGTAAATTATTATCTCATAATGCATTTTGGAATACCAAAGGAAAAATTAGGTTTAGTGCTACCATAACTGAATTGATTTTTGTACCCAACAAGATCAGGGACGGCAAGTATTTTTTGAACCTTCAAATAGCACCCTTTGAAAATAATGCTACGCCGAGTAAACCGATTTTATATCAAGTTTTGAATTGAAATGATAGAAATTTCATCAGATAAGAATAAGTTAGATATTGAGTTGATTCATTCTTTTTTAACTGAAAGTTATTGGGGAAAAGGAAGAACGAAAGAAACTGTTATTAAATCAATTGAAAACTCTTTAAATTTTGGAGTGTACCTTAACGGAAAACAAATAGGTTTTGCCAGAGCAGTTACAGATTATTCAATTTATGTGTATTTGATGGATGTATTTATTTTACCTGAAGAAAGAGGTAAAGGTTATTCAAAACAATTAATGGAATCAATTTTGGAAGATTCACGATTACAAGATTGTAAGGATTGGACTCTTAAAACAAAAGATGCCCATGGATTATATGAGCAGTTTGGTTTTAAAAGAATACCACATTCTGAAAAAATAATGGAGAGAGTTTTAAAATAAAAATCCTTTCCCTTTAGAAAGGCTAGGATGAGGTCATGAATATCGAAGAATTTAGAACATATTGTTTAAGTAAAAAGGGTGTTACTGAAGAATTTCCTTTTGATGAACATACATTGGTATTTAAAGTACTTGGTAAAATGTTTGCCTTGTCAGGATTAGAACGTGTACCACCACAAATTAATTTAAAATGCGACCCTGAGCGTTCTGTTGAATTACGAGAACACTATGACGGACTTATTTACGGAGGCTACCATATGAATAAATTACTTTGGAATACTTTAGAGATTAATAATTTACCGCATCAATTAATTTTTGAATTGATAGATCATTCTTATGAATTGATTATTGAGAAAATGCCTAAGAAACTGAGAGAAAAACTATAAAGATAACAGTATGATTACCGGGAAAAACTATATTGGCAATCAACTTTCTGCTAAAGGAACTAAAACCTATTCAACATTTAATCCTCTATTAAATATCGAGAATAATATTCGATACTTCGAAGCAATACCTCAAGAAATAAATGAAGCCGTCTCTTTGGCTGTACAATCATTTAAAGAGTTTAAAAATATTTCAGGCATAAAAAAAGCGGAGTTTTTAAATGCTATTGCAGATGAAATATTGTCTTTAGGTAATGAATTAAAGCAATTATATTGCTCTGAAAGTGGTTTGACTGAGAAAAGATTCGATGGAGAACTAGGAAGAACAATCAATCAATTACGAATGTTTGCAGATTTAGTCAAAGAAGGCTCTTGGGTTGGAGCAACTATTGACACAGCGCTACCGGATAGATCTCCAATTCCTAAACCTGATTTATGCAAAATGTTGCTGCCTTTAGGTCCGGTAGTAGTGTTTGGAGCTAGTAATTTTCCATTGGCGTATTCAACTGCCGGTGGTGACACAGTTTCAGCTTTAGCTGCCGGTTGCCCCGTCATTATAAAATCACATCCTATGCATGCAGGTACCAGTGAATTGGTGGCATCAGCAATTATCAAAGCAGCAGAAAAAACGGCTATGCCAAATGGTGTATTTTCTAATTTGAACAGCAGTGATATTCAAGTTGGTGTACACTTAGTACAACATCCAGAGGTAAAGGCAGTAGGATTTACTGGTAGTATTCAAGGTGGTAGAGCATTATATGATTTGGTTTCACAAAGAAAAGAACCTATTCCGGTTTTTGCCGAAATGGGAAGTATTAATCCGATTGTAATATTACCAGATGCAGCTAAAAATAGAGGGCAAAATTTAGCAGAAAGTATTGCAAACTCTATAACATTAGGAACAGGACAGTTTTGTACGAATCCAGGATTGATATTAGGAATTCAGGGAGATTCATTGAATGATTTTATTCAAAATTTGTCAGATGAAATTGTTAAAGTTGAACCCACTTGTATGTTACACCCAGCTATTATAGGAAACTATGAAATGAATAAAACCAAAGCTTTACAACAAAAGGGAATAACCGTAACAGCAGATTATAGAAATGAAGTAGAAACTAATTTTGCTAGGCAAACAGTAATTACTGTTTTGGGTAACACATTTTTAGAAAATGCTACATTGCATCAAGAAGTCTTTGGTCCGTTTTCAATGGTTGTACAATGTAAAGATGCCAGTCAACTAGAAACTATTATTTCAAAATTAGAAGGACAGCTAACAGGAACAATCATAGCAGATGATACAGAAATATCAAATTATAATAATGTAATTGAGGCTCTTAAAAACAGAGTAGGTCGCATTATTTTTAATGGAGTGCCTACAGGAGTTGAGGTTTGTCCTTCAATGCAACATGGCGGACCCTATCCTGCGTCAACAGATAGTCGTTTTACGGCGGTGGGTATTCATTCTATAAAACGTTGGGTGAGGCCTTTTAGTTTTCAAAATTGGCCCGATCACTTATTGCCAGATGCGTTGAAAAAAAATAATCCGTTAAGAATTTCTAGAATGGTAAATAATGTAAATACAAATAATTAAATCTAATACATGAATTATTTAAAAATTATATCGATTGTTTTATTTCTCATAGTTAGTTGTAAACAAAATAAATCTACTAATTCATCGGCAGAATTAAATAAGATAATTAAAACATATCAAGATCATAAAGGATATGATAAAGAAGAATATCCATTAGGATTATTTACAAAAAAATATTTTAAAGCTGAAGCTGATTTTGCCTCGCAACAGTTAAAGAGGTTAGATGAAATTAGTAATGTATCGCTTACAGAAACAGAAAATATATCTTTAGAGTTATTAAAGTTTAAACTTCAGGAAACAATAGACTACAATTCATTTGAACGTTATTTGAATCCGTTATTATCTGATGCAGGCTTTCATGTTAGTTTACCATACATGGTTCGTCCCTTGACAAATTATAAGCAAACCAAAAAGTATTTGAATAAATTAAATGCCCTACCTAACTATGTTGATCAATATTTAGTGTTAATTAAAGAAGGGTTGGATAAAGGTGTTTCACAACCTAAAGTTATCTTTAACGGATATGAATCAACATATGATACCCATATAAATACGACAATAGAGGATAGTTTTTTTTACTCACCTTTTAAAAATTTACCTGAAAGTTTATCTGATACTCAAAAAGATTCGGTTTTAAATGCTGCAAAAGCTATTATTGAATCTAAAGTTATTCCACAATTTAAACGTATTAAGGAATTTTTTGAAACAGAATATTTACCAAAAACTAGAACTACTATTGGTATATCAGAAATACCAAATGGTAAAGACTATTATCAAAATAGAATCGATTATTATACTACGCTGAATTTAACGGCAGATGAAATTCATCAAATTGGTTTGGATGAAGTAACCCGAATAAAAACTGAGATGTTAAAAATTATTGAAGAGGTTGGTTTTAAGGGAAGCTTTGCTGGATTTTTAAAATTTTTAAGAACAGATAAGCAATTCTATGCCAAAACACCAGATGAATTATTAATGATTGCCAGAGATATGGCAAAAAGAGTTGATGCACAGTTACCTCGATTTTTTAAAACCTTACCACGTAAACCTTATGGTGTGGCTCCTGTACCCGATGCTATTGCACCTAAATATACTACTGGTCGCTATATAGGAACTTCTAAAAATAGCACTGATCCCGGTTATTATTGGGTGAATACCTATGATTTGCCGAGTAGAACATTGTATACGTTACCGGCATTAACGGTTCATGAGGCGGTACCAGGCCATCATTTACAAGGGAGTTTAAATAATGAATTAGGCGATAGTATTCCTCAGTTTAGAAAAGACATGTATTTATCTGCTTATGGTGAAGGTTGGGGGTTGTATTGTGAATTCCTTGCTGAAGAAATGGGAATCTATACAACGCCTTATGAACAATTCGGGAAATTAACTTACGAAATGTGGCGGGCTTGTCGATTGGTTGTTGATACAGGAATTCATACCAAGAGCTGGTCAAGAAAACAAGCAGTTGATTTTATGACCTCAAATACAGCGTTATCCTTACATGAGATACATACTGAAACCGACCGTTATATCTCTTGGCCGGGTCAAGCATTATCCTATAAAATAGGTGAAATTAAAATAAGAGAATTACGAAAGAAAGCTGAGAAAAAATTAGGCGCAAAGTTCGATATAAGAGACTTTCATGAAGTTATCCTTGAACAAGGCACAGTTACATTACCTATTTTAGAGGATAGAATTAATCGATATATTGCCATTACCAATGAGTAAAAAAGTAATTATTATCGGAGGAGGTGTTATTGGCTTGTGTTCTGCGTATTATCTTCAAAAAGAAGGACATCAAATTAGTGTTATTGATCAATCAAACATGGATTTTGGGGCTTCTTATGTTAACGCAGGTTATGTATCACCTAGTCATATTATTCCTCTGTCTGCACCAGGAGTCATGAAAAAAGGATTGAAATGGATGTTTGACGCTACAAGTCCGTTATACATAAAACCTCGATTGGACCTCGACTTTTTAAAATGGGTATGGGCATTTAATAAATCTTGTAACCCTAAACATGTAAAAAAAGCAATTCCGGTTATAAAGGATATTGCTATATTGAGTCAGGATTTATACGATGATATTAATGAAAATGAAAATTTTTCGTTTCATTACGAAAAGAAAGGATTGTTAATGCTTTGTCAAACAGATAAAATGTTAGAATCTGAAATAAATACAGCTAAATTGGCAAGAAAAGAGGGTTTAGAGGTTTCAGTAAAAGACCAAGCTCAATTGAAAAAGTTAGAACCCAATGCAAAGATGAATGTTAAAGGAGCAACCTATTATCAGCATGATTCTCATACCACACCTCATGAGTTCATGGAAGAAATGAAAACGTATTTAAAAACCGTTGGAGTTACATTTTATAAAAATGAAAAGGTAAAAGATTTAGAAATTCAAGATGGTAAGATAAATGCCATCATAACAAGTAAACAAAAAATAATTGCAGATGAGTTTGTATTAGCAGCAGGTTCTTGGAGCGGTATGTTAAGTAAAAAATTAGGCTTAAAATTATTACTGCAAGCGGGAAAAGGATATTGTATAAATACTACGCGAGAAACAGGAATTACTATTCCTGCAATTTTTGCAGAAGCAAAAGCGGCAGTAACACCCATGAAGGGATTTACACGTTTTGCGGGTACTATGGAAATTGCTGGTATAAACCATAATATTAATAAACTTCGTGTTGAAGCTATTGCTCAATCAGTTACAACATACTACCCTGAAGTCAAGCTTACTGAAAGTGAAAAAAATAACGCAGCTTGTGGTTTGCGGCCTCTTTCACCTGATGGATTGCCATATATAGGAAAATCTAATAAATGCAAAAATTTAACGATTGCTACCGGACATGCAATGATGGGTTGGAGTATGGCAACAGCAACCGGGAAATTAGTTTCTGAGCTTATTTCGGATAAAAAATCCTCTTTAAATTTAACACCATTTCAACCTGATAGAAAATTTTAATTAAAACTTTAGATTTTCTTTAGATTCTATTTATACATTTAGATATTCTTTAATTTACTTACTTTTTTGAACAATGCAATATAAGGGATAATTGCATGTTTTGGAGTTTTTATGATTTAATTACTTTATTATTTTTAACCATTTAAATAAAGAATTTATGGATGATACGTTTAAAATTGGGGAGATTGTGGTTTGCATCAATGCAAAGAGAAGATGGTATAGATTAGGAGGTCTTAGAGAAAATGAGATGTATACTGTTGTAGGATTTAATCCGTATGATGGAGGATTGGTTCTTAATGAAGTAAAATCTAGATGGAGTGGTTATAATGCATACAAAGCAGATCGATTTAGAAAAGTAGATTATTCTTTCGCAGAAAATATATTAGAAGCTATCAAGCCCCAAAAAGAAGAAGTAAAAATTGAGATGGTACTTCGAAAATTTGAACTTACGGTTTTAAATTAAAATTTAATGTACTTCCTATCAGTTTAATAATACTAGCCTAGAATTTTTTTCTTTTTATTTGTAATACGAATTTTTTACAGAAAGTGATGGATTTAATACCAACTCGTTAATCAGGTAATATACTGAAAAACAGAAAATTAAAAATTAAAAATTTATACACTACCCAAAAACCATGAATTTTAAAACTACCTAGTTTCGCTATATTATTTAATAAAATAATTTCTACATTTGGAAGCTGTCAATTTTATATAACATAATAAATATACTTTTTTCCAGTTATATTTGTTATCAATGAGAAGCTAACCAGAATAAAATTTAGATTTAATGTAAAATTTATTCCACTTACAATTAGATGCTTAGCTTTTTTTATCAAAAATAATTACAGATGAAGGGGGAATTTTTAACAGCAAATTGTTTTATAATAAATTGCTAAAAAATATTAATTATGAATAATACATTTGAAATCGGAGAAATAGTTGTTTGTGTAAATGCAAAAAGAAGATGGTATAGATTAGGAGGTTTGCAAGAAAATGAAATGTATACAGTAACAGGGTTCAATCCTTATGATGGAGGTTTAATCTTAAAAGAAGCTAAGAGTCCTAAAAGTGGATATAATGCTTTCGCCGCTAGCCGATTTAGAAAAGTAGATTATAATTTTGCAAATAATATAATTGAAGAAATTCAACCAAAAGAATACGAAATAGCTGCCGTAAAAAATTACAAGTTAAGTGTATTAAATTAGAAAATATAAAACTAACAATTAGTTTAAAAAGCCGAGATTAAATTATTTAATCTCGGCTTTTTTTATATCCATACATTTCCATAAAATATAAAGTTTGCAGATGCTATTGAATACATTTACATTTGCCAAATAAAATAGTAAAATGAGTGTTGAAAAAGAATTATTACAACGAAGTGGGTCTACATGTGAACTTTGTAGTTCAACCGAAAATTTAAAAGTATACGAAGTGCCACCAGTGTCAACTGGTGGAATAGATGGTAGCTTATTGGCCTGTACTACTTGTATTAATCAAATTGAAAACCCAGAAACTACAGATACAAATCACTGGCGTTGTTTAAATGATTGTATGTGGAGTGAATTTAGAGCAGTACAAGCCGTTGCTTGGAGGATGCTTTCGCGGTTACGTTCTGAAGGTTGGCCGCAAGACTTATTAGATATGTTATATCTAGAAGAAGATACTTTAAAATGGGCAAAAGCTACCCATGAAGGTGAAGATGAAAGTGAAAAAATAATTCATAGAGATGTGAATGGTGTTATTTTAGAAGCCGGTGATAATGTGGTATTGATTAAAGATTTGAAAGTAAAAGGATCAAGTATGGTAGCAAAACAAGGTTCTGCGGTACGTAGAATTAGTTTAGATCCGGATAATGCTGAATTTATTGAAGGTAAAGTTGATGGACAGCATATTGTTATAATTACGAAGTACGTGAAAAAACTATAATCTCGTTTTGAGAAACGAAGTTTAGATTGTATCTAGTCACTGACCACTATATAAAAAAAGCATTCCCGAAATTCAGAGGTAAATATAAATTTAAGATCAACCCATTATATCGCTCTGTTTTTTAAAGAATTTATCAGATTGTAGCTTTAACAAATCTGTTGCTTTTTGTTTTTTATACGCATAAACCTCATCATCTTCAGCCACATCATAATATACCTTTTCATTTAGAGTAGTATCAGTAGCAAGCATAGCTTCTCTTTGGTTTTTTTGTTGCGTTACCCAAACAGCTAAGGCATCTTCTTGTTCTTCAAATTTCAAATCGTATGCACCTTTAGGAGCCATAACTTTGGCCAATACAGGAGCCGTTTCAATAGCTACGAATAATAAGAAGATAAAAAATGAAGGAAACCAAGCAAGTTTTCCTAAGGCATTAATACGAGCCATTAAACCATCAAAACCATCAATAATAGGTTGACTTGTTGTTACTTGATTATCTTGTTTATTTCTTAATTGAGATAGAACAGCTTCTTTTTCGGTTATTTGAGCCTTATTACTTTCTTTTAATTGTTGTAATTCTTGAAGCATCGCATCATGTTTTTCACGTTTTTCTTTATAAACAGGTCCTTTTCCTAATTTTAAAGTCCCCGATGTGCCTTCTGCTTCGGTGATATAGGTGTCATATAAATTATTCACCTCTTTTTCTTTCGTATCTATACCATTTTTTAACGATTGAATTTCTGATTGAATCCGATTAATTTCTGGGGTATATTGTAATGCGATCTGATCTTGATTTTGTAAAGTCAATTCGTTTTTCTCTGTTAATAATACCTGATTTATTTCTTTTTCAAAAATTTTCATCTCTAAAGGCTTAGATATGACAACGGCAATAATAATAGCCAATACAATTCTTGGTGATGCTTGCAACAGTTCTTTCCAAAAGCTATCTTGTTTTTTAATGGTTGAAACGATAAATCTGTCTAAATTGAAAATAAGTAAACCCCAAATCAATCCGAAAGGAATAGCGGTATATATATTGTCAAATACAGTATATAAAGCGTACGATCCAGATATAAATGCCATTACAGCCGTAAAAAACACTGTTCCTCCAATTCCGGCGTACTTTATTTGTTCAGATTTTGGACTTTCATTTAATAAATCGGGGTCTGCGCCAGAGCACATCCAAAAGAAGTTTTTAAGCATTGTATAAGGGGTTAAGTAAGCAATAACGTTTAAATTTTCTTTTTTGTTGTAATGAAAATGTGAATTAAGTGTTAAAGTTACAGTTCATTAGCTTGATAAAATAAAACTGGTTAATAACTATCGATAACTCTATTCAATAAATAATTATCATTAGCGTTGAATTAGTGTAATCAAAGACTTAAAAAAACACGAATTTTGTTTAGGAGTTTTTGCAATTAGATTGTTATATAATAAAGTCACTTAATTTAAAATATAAAGTTATGTATAAAGCAGGAAAAATAATATCTGAAAACAGTAAATGTAATGCTCATGTAGCAAACCAATTTAGAGTGACCAATTATTCTTATAATAAAAATGATAAGTCTAAAACTTGGCCATTAGAATGTAAGCAAGTTAGTGCAAATCAAGAAATATTTCCTGAATCTTGGTCAGGATTACCAGTGAGAAGAGCATCTTAATTATAGATTGTAATAAAAATAATAAATTAAACGAATACCGTTGATCTTGATAGCTATCGAGATCAACGGTATTTTTTATTTAATATACCTGTTGATAAGGAGCTGTTGCCTTTTGTAACTTTCTGATGCTATTTAGTTTCAAGACATTCTTAAAGTTGAATTATTTCATTTTTGAAAGTAACTTTAGTTGCCCTTTTTAGAAATAAGGAACTGTAAATTTGCACTCGAATTAATAAGTATTAAACTATAATTATCATGAAAAAATTAACAATAAAATTAATTGTCGTATTATCATTAAGTTTAGTGTTTACATCTTGTAAAGAGAATGTAAAGGCAGAAAAAACACCAGCTGAAGAAATTGCACAATCAGAAACTGAAGTAACTAATAAAAATGAGCAAACTGATAAGTTAAAAGTAATGTTGCATGCAACATCATTACCTCTTTATATGAATGTTATCCTCAATAATAAAGAAGCACTACATATTGACGATGAGCAGTATAAAAAATTTAAAGAAATAAGTAATAATAAAAGTGCTGAAGCTCTTAAAATAGCAAACAATATTAAGGAGATTGAAAAAAAATTATACCAACTCTCACTAGACAATTCCAAAAAAGAGGACTTATTAAATAATTTAGAAGAGTCTTTAAAATTAAGAACTAGCTTGGCAAACATGAAACTAGATTGTCGTAGTAAGGTATTAGAAATTTTGAATGAGGAACAATGGACAGCACTACTAAAAATGTACAAAGAGAAAATGCCTTTCAACGATAAAACAGACATGGCATTGCTTATAAAACACGTGAATCCGCTACCTAATTATATGCAACTTGTAAAAGATATAGACATTAAATTAGATACAAAACAAGAAGAGAAATTATCAAAATGGAGTGATGAAAATCATCCAAGAATGATGGAATTAGCAAAGAAAGTTAACACACTTGAAATGAATGTGTATGAGCTTTCTATGAATAAAGAATCAAAAGAAAACATCTTAAAAAAAGTGAATGAGATTGCTGATATTAAAAAGGAGATTTTAATTACTAAAACAGATTGTAGGGATAATTTAATCAATACTATATTGACAGAAGACCAATGGAAAAAGTTGTCTTCTAAATAATAGTACATAACAAAAATGTAAAGAAAGAGATTAAAGTTATTTTAATCTCTTTCTTTTTTTACGCATTCATTTCCGTAAAATATTTATAAAATAACGGAATAGTTTCTATACCTTTCAAATAGTTAAAAATGCCAAAATGTTCGTTTGGCGAATGTATAGCATCACTGTCTAAACCAAAGCCCATTAAAATTGTTTTACTATTTAATTCTTCTTCGAATAAAGCAACAATAGGAATACTTCCGCCTGATCTTTGTGGAATTGCCTCAACACCAAACGTTTCTGTATATGCTTTGTTAGCAGCTTTATATCCAATATTATCTATTGGTGTTACATAACCTTGTCCACCATGATGCGGTGTTACTTTTACTCTTACACCTTTTGGAGCAATATTTTCAAAATGTGTTTTAAATAGTGCTGTTATTTCATTCCAATCTTGATGAGGTACCAAGCGCATGGATATCTTAGCATAAGCTTTACTGGCAATAACTGTTTTAGCACCTTCACCAGTATAACCGCCCCAAATACCGTTAACATCTAACGTAGGTCGTATAGAATTCCGTTCATTAGTAGTATATCCTTTTTCACCATATACAGCATCAATATCTAATGCTTTTTTATAAGCATCTAATGAAAATGGAGCCTTTGCCATTTCTGCACGTTCTTGGTCGGATAGATTTTCAACCTTCTCATAAAATCCGGGAATCGTTATATGATTATCCTCATCATGTAAAGAAGCAATCATTTTTGCTAACACATTGATAGGGTTTGCAACGGCACCACCATATAAACCTGAATGTAAATCACGATTTGGCCCTGTAACTTCAACTTGAACATAACTTAATCCGCGTAAGCCTGTAGTAATAGAAGGAACATCTTTAGCAATCATGCCTGTATCAGAAATCAAAATAATATCATTTGCTAATTTGTCTTGATTTTGTTTTACAAACCAAGACAAACTTTTAGAGCCTACTTCTTCTTCGCCCTCAATCATAAATTTTACATTACAAGGTAATTCGTTATTAGCTATCATATATTCCAATGCTTTTACATGCATATACATCTGACCTTTATCATCGCAGGCGCCACGTGCAAAAATTGCACCATCAGGATGTATATCTGTTTTTTTAATAACAGGTTCAAACGGAGGAGAGTCCCATAGTTCTATAGGGTCAGCTGGTTGCACATCATAATGACCATAAACTAATACTGTTGGTAGATTTTTATGTATAATTTTTTCTCCATATACAATTGGATATCCTGGAGTTTCACATATTTCCACATGATCACATCCAGCATTCTCTAAGGCTGTTTTAATTGCTAAAGAAGTATTAATTACATCTTGACTAAAAGCTGAATCGGCACTTACAGAAGGGATTTTGAGCAATTCTATAAGTTCGTTTATAAATCGGTCTTTATGTTGATTCACGTAAGTTTTTATGTTGTTCATTGTTATGATTTTATTGATATTCAAAAGTAATAAAAATATAGATGAACAGTTTGGTATTTACTAAGTTTGATTATATTTGCACCCCAATACTTTGGGACAACACAGTTCTGCGGCTGTGGTGGAATTGGTAGACACGCTAGACTTAGGATCTAGTGCCGCAAGGTGTGGGGGTTCGACTCCCTTCAGCCGCACAAAGACTCTTCATAATAGGAGGGTCTTTTTTAATTTATAAAGATGCATATAGAACAACAATTAGGAAGTAGTAGCTAGAGATTTCTTGAACAAAGAAAATTCTTTATAACTGCCGACCCGCCATCTGGCTCTTTCACTAAATAAGCCTACCAGGCTTATTTATAACGCTCAGCCCCCTTCAGCCGCACAAAGACTCTTCATAATAGAAGGGTCTTTTTTATTTCTTAGCAATTGAGATCGGACAAAGAAATCTCTTATTTTGAGATATTTCTCCCGATTTTATATGGTCTGAATGACATATTTCTATTTAAAATTTTCCATTTAAAAAAAGATGGACACAATGGATACACAAAGCGTACGTTATTGAGTAGTTAACTTATCTACATGTTTCTTAATTATTTTGACATTTGATACGTATGATGTTAGAAAAGTAGGAAATATCAATCCGTAGTTGTTTAATAAGTATAAACTAAAATATTATGACCACACTTTTAAAAAGAATGAGCTTATTAGCTATCAATTATATAACTATTTTACCGTTACTGTTTTTTTTAATTGCTACAAATCAGAATAAGGAGTTGAGTAAATTATTATCTATTTTAAAAACTAGTTCTGAAATCTAAAAGGAGATTTTTATGTATTCTTCAATTAAATAAATGTGATAATAAATATAAAAAAATAATGTAACTATTTTGTTATTTGAAATAAAATAGAGGAATTTTTAAAGTTCAATTGTTATATATATATATATATCTATGATTAACAGGTTTTAATCAAAATTGAATTAAATGCAAGCTTAATAGAACTAATAAAACTTAAAAATTATGAAATCAAAAATTACAATTAGTATTAGAAATGTTTTAAAGTATACCTTGCTATCTTTACCACTATTATTATTCACTTTTTGCCAGAATCTTGGAGAAGATATTATATTTATTGAGGAGGCAAAGATCACTAATGATTCAAAAATAGTTTCACTAATGATTGAGGCAGTTAAAAGTAATGCTGATCAGACATTAACCAAGAGCAATGATGATGATGAACAATGTACCAAGCTTTTATATCCAATAACCTTCGATGTGTTTTTTGGTGATGATCCAATACCTACACCAACAACTATTAATAGCGATGATGAGTTGATTGAATTTTTGTCCACGCTAACAGAGACGAATTCAAGTTTCTATATCTATTATCCGATAACGTTGGTAGATGTTGATGGTGTTGAAACTGTTATTGATGATTTGATTGAATTTGAAGGTACACTACAAATGTTAGTTGATGCTTGTCAAGGTGGTGGAGGTGATGACTCAGACGATGATGACTCAGACGATGATGACTCAGATGATGATGACTCAGATGATGATGACTCAGACGATGATGATTCTGATGATGACGATGACTCAGATGATGATTATGAATATTGTCATAGTAATAACAAAAAAGTTTATATCTGTCATAAAGGCCAAACAATTTGTGTTAGTATCAATGCAATATGGGGCCATATAGCACAACACCCAGAAGATTATCTTGGACAGTGCGAATAGTAAAAAATAAATTTTGATCTTGATTTAAACACAAAAGGCTTCATTTTAAATGAAGCCTTTTGTGTTTTTTAGTAATTTAGGTTTAGCATTTATTAAAAACTCCAATTCTTATAATCTGAACTTTTCTCTAAGTTATTTTCTATATCATCTGGTAATGCAGGAAAAAAATCTATAGAAGTTAAGCCTTCAATTTTGTCTATCGACACTACAAACTTATACAAAGGCTGTTTAGATTCTTGATGAGGGACTAAAAATGCAATCACTTTTATTTCAGGATGAGAATAATCAAGTAAAATTTTATAAAATTGTGTTGGTACAGCAACTTTTTCATTACCTATAGTCGACAAGTTATTATGCAAGATACCCCCGGTAATTACATATAATTGTCTTTCTTTACTCGCCCAATAGCGTGTTTTTTGCTCTAGTCGATTCCAAATTCCAGCATTGAAATCTAACTTTTGCGGAGAAATATTAGAAGTCAAAAAAGTTTCATTAAATGCTTCTTCAGAAAATTTCCGATCTCCGGCAGGACACAAATGACCTTTACTATATCCAGATTTTTTATAGTTTCTATAATCAGAAGATTTGGTTTTTACTTTTTTATCTCTAATAAAATAGGGTCGTTTTCTATGGGTAGAAGTTAAATGCTCTTTTTTAAGTTCATAAGCTACCCATTCTGCTTGTTCGGCATCTTCATTATATGATAACGAATAGTGTTCATGAAAGATAATTTGATTGGTTGTTGAAGTGGGTAAATAATTGAATGACGATTCAATGGTCGTAGATTCTTGTTCTATATTTTTATTTTTTCCGCTTGACGGATATATGAGATATATAATTAAACTTATTAATAAAATAAGTAGAGGATAGACAAGTGCTTTATTTTTCAAACGTTAAGATTACAATTAACTAAGTACTTCTTTTATTCTTTTAAGAGCTTCTATAAGATCTTCAGTTGAGGCAGCATAAGATAATCGTATATTGTTTGGAGCTCCAAAGGCATCTCCCGTAACCGTAGCAACATTCGCTTTATCTAATAGAAACAATGAAAAATCAGAAGCATTATTGATCATAACACCGTCAATAGTTTTTCCGAAATAGTAGGATACATCAGGGAAAACATAAAAAGCACCTTTAGGCTCATTTGCGGTTATTCCGTGAATGTCTTTTATAAGAGTAAGCACTAAATTTCTTCTTTGATAAAATTCATCAACCATGTATTTAATCTTAGAAACTGGAGCGTCTAATGCGGTAATGGTAGCACGTTGAGCAATACAATTGGCACCGGAAGTAATTTGACCTTGCATTTTTGTGCATGCTTTTGCAATCCAAGCAGGAGCACCAATATAGCCAATTCGCCATCCAGTCATGGCAAAAGCTTTTGCAACACCGTTGACTGTTATGGTTCTGTCATACATATTTTCTATTGCCGCAAAACTAAAATTTGGCTCACCATAATTGATATGTTCATAAATTTCGTCAGACAAAATATAAATATCAGGATATTTTTCTAATACTTTTGCCAACGCTCTAAACTCACTCTCACTGTAAACCGTTCCACTAGGGTTATTGGGAGAGTTAAAAAATATCATTTTGGTTTTAGGTGTAATAGCGGCTTCTAGTTGTTTGGGTGTAATTTTAAAATCTGTTTCTATAGTAGAAGGTATTTCAACATATGTTGCTTCAGCCAATGTAGCAATGGCAGAATAACTCACCCAATATGGAGCGGGTAACAAGACTTCGTCACCCGGATTTAATAATACCATGGCAATATTGGCGATAGATTGTTTTGCCCCTGTAGATACGACAATTTGACTTTCGTTATATTCCAAGCCATTATCACGCTTAAATTTTCTACAAATAGCTTCACGCAATTCTAAATATCCGTTAACAGGTGTATATGAATTATAATTATCATCGATAGCTTGTTTACCAGCTTCTTTAATAAAATCAGGTGTGTTAAAATCAGGTTCACCTAGACTTAAACTAATAATGTCCTTACCTTCAGCTTTTAATTCTCGAGCTTTTGCTGCCATGGCTAAAGTTTGTGAAATAGGTAAGTTGTTTATTCTATCGGAAAGATAATTTTTCATACGTCTAGTTTAAGATGCTAAAATAATGAATTCCAAATCTTAAATCCCAAATAAAATCCAATAAAAAAATTCCAAAAGCATACACTTTTGGAATTTGGAATTTTTCTTTTAGAGTTTTTTTAAGCCATTATAGGTTTTTTACCTAAAACATTTAATTGATGGTAGTGTTCTTTCACTGCTTTCCACATTGTTTTATACTCATTATAGGGTAAGTTAAACTCTTTGGCAGTTTCTTTAACTATTTTCGCGATTTTGCTATAATGTATATGACTAATATTAGAGAATAAGTGATGCTCTACTTGTCTGTTTAGTCCACCAGTAAAAAAACGAACCAACCAATTTTTAGGAGCAAAATTGGAAGTAGTGTATAATTGATGAATTGCCCATGTATTTTTCATGTTTCCATTTTCATCAGGTGTTGGCATATCAGTATTTGGCATTACATGTGCTAATTGAAAAACCACACTTAAAATAATACCTGCCGTATAATGCATGATTAAAAAACCAATTAATACTTGCCACCAGGTAAACCCTAAAAATAAGGGTAATACGACCCAAACAGCATAATAGACAATTTTACCAATGATTAACTTGGTCCATTGTGTAGCGGGATTTGGAAATTTACCATACGATAATTTTCGTTTTAAATATTGATATGATTGTTTGAAATCTGTTGTAATTGCCCAGTTTACAGTTAGTAATCCATACAAGAAAAAAGCGTAGTATTTTTGATATTTATGAATTTTCAGCCATTTAGCATGTTTTGAAAAACGGATGATTCGACCTGCATCAATATCTTCATCGTGTCCTTGAATATTAGTATAGGTATGATGTAAAACATTGTGCTGTACTTTCCAGTTATAATCGTTTCCGGCAAGGATATAAATACTGCTGCCGAATAATTTATTCACCCACTTTTTACTTGAAAACGAACCGTGATTGGCATCGTGCATAACATTCATACCAACACCTGCCATTCCTATTCCAATGACAACCATAAATAGAGCTTGCGCCCAGCCGGGTAAGTCTAAAGTGTAAATTAGAACTAACGGTGTAATAAATAAAGCAAACATTACAAATGCTTTTACATATAGCTTCCAGTTACCAGTTTTTTTAATGTTCTTTTCTTTAAAATAACCATTGATACGTTTATTTAAAGTTTTAAAAAACTTGGTAGAATCAACTCTTGAAAATTTTATAGATATATTTGACATAATCGATTAGGGTCTTTTTATAAGGTGCAAAAATACATGATTTTTGATTGATAGAATATTTTGAGCGTTAAATTATATATTTTTTAACAATTTAAGGTAATTTTACAAATTCAAATATATGAATCAAATTACTACTTACTTTAACGGATTAAGTGACGTTCAATTGCATCAGTTTGAGCAATTAGAGGCACTTTACAAGGAATGGAATGCTCAAATTAATGTAGTATCTCGTAAAGATATTGATGAATTGTACCTACGTCATGTATTACATTCGTTAGGAATTGCCAAAGTATTATCGTTCAAACCGGGAGCCCATATTTTAGATGTGGGTACGGGTGGCGGTTTTCCGGGAATACCGTTGGCTATACTATTTCCTGAATGTAAATTTCATTTGGTTGATAGTATTGCAAAGAAGCTAAAAGTTATTGATGAAGTCGTTGAAGGGTTGGGTTTGACCAATGTAAAAACAACACATAGCCGTGTAGAGGAAATTACAGGCACCTACGATTTTATTGTAAGTCGTGCAGTAGCGGCAATGCCAACATTTGTTCGTTGGGTAAAAGGAAAAATTGCTAAAAAGCAACACCATGAACTCAAAAACGGAATCCTCTATCTAAAAGGTGGAGACTTAACAGATGAGCTTTCTGATTTTCCAAAGGCGACCATCTATAACTTATCAGATTATTTTACCGAAGATTTTTTTGAAACGAAAAAAGTAGTGCATTTGCCGTTGAAGTATAAGAAATAAGTTGGTTTCGTTTATCGGTTGGTATAAGATTAGTCGTGTGTCTCTCGCAACTAATTTAGCAAAAGGAAACCGAACCTTAGGGAAATCCGAAGGATTTTCCGAGTACACACAGACTCAAGCAATTAATTATACACGTCTTAAGTTGGCATTAGTTTTTATTTTAAAAAAAAAATTAACATTTCGATGTAACACTGTTTCGTTTATTTCGTTTATATTTGTTCAATACAAGGAAATTTAAACAAAATGGAATACTTTAACGACATAAAAAAACCTTCTAAAAAAGAGCAGATTGCAGCAATGGAGTCATATAATGCTCTTGCTGCCACATTAGAAGATTTACAATCCGAAAATCCAGAAATCGAAATTGAGGAAACTGCCGAAAAAATTAAGATTCCTTTAAAAGCGCTTAAACTTTTAGCTAAAATATTAAAAACAACCAGTCAGGGTAAGCCAATTTCTTTAGTACCTATTGCAACCGAAATGACTACTCAAGCAGCAGCCGAATTGTTAGGCTGTTCTAGACCCCATGTTGTTAAATTACTTGAGGCGGGAAATATTCCCTTCACTATGGTTGGAAGGCATCGAAGGGTTAAGTTTGAAGATGTTATGAATTATAAGAAAGAAATGAAATTGAAACAGGAACAGCTTCTTATAGATATAATGAAGTCTGATGAAGAATTAGGATTGTATGATTCATAGTGTACGTTTTACTTGTGTTCTTGACACTAATGTTATATATCCAATAGAAATCAGAGATTTATTATTTTGGTTTGCTCATTATGATTTATTCACACCAAAATGGAGTAATCATATTTTTGATGAATGGGAAGATGTTATGGAAAGAAAGGGAGTAAAAGAAAAAGAAATTAAGAAAAGAACTAATAAAGCAAATTTAGCCTTTCCTGATGCTCTTGTCATAAATTACGAACCTTTAATAAATGGATTAACTTTACCTGATAAAAAAGATAGACATGTGCTTGCTGCAGCAATTAAAATAAATGCAAATGTCATTGTTACTAATAATTTGAAAGATTTCCCAAACGACTATTTGGCATCTTTCGGATTAGTGGCAAAATCCGCTGATGATTTCATCGCAGATATAATTGATTTAAATCACGATAAAGCACTAGAAGCTTTTAAGAAATTGGTCTTAAATAGAAGAAATCCAGAATTAGATGAGTTTGAAGTTTTAGACAATTTGAGAAAAAATAGATTAACAGATTCTGCCAATTATCTACATTCACTCATTTAGGGAATTAATGCCAACGTAAGGATATGGTTGCGTTTTAATGAATTATATCCACTGATAAACGAAGTTAGGTTTTTTAAATGAGAAAGTCAAACCACTAAATGTTTTAAAAGCATGACATTTATTAGGTTTTGAGTAAATAATAAAAGATAATTTTGTCTTAATTAAAAATAAACAAATTATGAGTACAATAAAAGAGTGTTTGGTTTGTAAAAAATCATCTAATGAAACACCGGTAACAAAGTTTTATTATCAAGAAAGTGAATTTTATATTTGTCCGCAACACATTCCTATTTTAATACACAACCCTCAAGATTTAGTTGGTTTGTTAGATGGTGCAGATAAGTTACAGGGAGGTTAAAAAGAAAATATAGTTATAGGTTAAAAGGTGTTTTTACCTGCCATGAGGTTCTAAATTCGGTAATGGCTTGTTATTTTTTAGATAATCGTCGAACCATTTTTTTACTAGCGAATCGACTTCATTTCTGAATTCAGTTAATCCATGATTTCCACCTTCAAGGAGTACCAATCTATGTGGAATTTTATGTTTGATAAATGCGCTAGACAAGTTTAAAGACATTTCTGGTACTACCCGCCAATCTGCAGTACCATGCAACATTAAAATAGGAGTTTTTTTAGTAATATTTTCCACTTGGTTAATAGCAGAACGTGCATTCAAAGCTTTCGATTTATTTTTTATATAATTCGGTATATTTTCCATATAAACTGTTTCAAAAGTATCTATTCGGGTCTCCATTACCATTCGCAAATCACTGGCACCACCACCTACAACAGCAGCCTTAAACGAATTGGTTTTGGTTAAGGCCAAATAGGTCATCATGCCACCGCGCGACCATCCGTAAATTCCCATTTTAGTAGTGTCGCTATGTTGAACATTTTTAAAAAGTGGAACTAAATTTAAAACATCATTCACATCGGCACCACCAAATTCTTCTTTTCCCTCTCCACCATCATTGCCTCTGTACTGACTGGCAGCAACAGTATAACCCCAACTAGCAACTTTTGCTAAAATAAATACAGCTTTTCTGGATGTTAGCTTGCCGAACTCTTTATTACCACCTCGGTTGTAAATAATGCAGGGATAATTACCTCCTTTTTTAGGAGTCACTAGATAACCTTTTACCTTTAAACCATCACTTAGATACGTGATCTTTTCAATAGTTACTGTATTGAGATACTTGTAGTTTGGTTTGAGTTTTTCATTGTCATAAAGTCTTTCAAAAGCGACATCGTTTTGCCATTGTAATTCTTCTCGATCGATAATTTTTCCGTTTTGAGAAAATCCATAACTGAAAATTGTTAAAAAGATAAATATGAGTATGACTTTTTTAATCATGATTTTAATTTTTATGAGATTCCTAAGTAGATAGGAATCTATACAGAGTTAAGTCTGGATTCCTGCCTACGCAGGAATGACAGGCGTTTCTGCTTCGTCAAGCATGATCAATATTATTATTTGTTCTCGATACAATTTTTCTGCGTTTCTCTCAGAAAAACCACTCGAACAGACATATAATTAATGAAGCAATGCCTCCAAATCTACTTCTTTCCCGTTAAGGATGACCGTTTTGCCATTTTTTAAATGCGTAATATCATCTAGAGGATTATTATCTAGAAGTAAGATATTTGCTTTAAAACCTTCTTCAATTTTTCCAAAATCTAAGCCAAAAGCATCATTAAAATTTGAGGTGGAAGCCGCAATTACTTGTCGATTGCTTAAACCAATTCGTGAAAGCACTTCCAACTCTTGATGCAATGATATACCAGGCATAGAACCCCAAACATCTGTTGCACTTCCCGAAAGGTACTTCGCACCGTTTTTGTAATACGATTTTTCGATAATCAATTCTTGAAAACCTAGCTTTTGATAGGCCGCTAGTTCTTCAGGAGGATAGTTGTGTTTTCCTGTAATTTTATCGGCCGGACGATTCACATCACTACTATCAATAATAGAAGCTACCTTCTCTTTCCAAGGATTTTTACTAAAAGGCATATCTAAATACAACAAAGCGAACGTTGGTTGAATATATGAATCAGAATTTCCTAAATTTTCAGCATGTTGTTGCAATGCCTTGTCATTAGGATCTAGATTGGTTAAATGTTGATAATATTGCCATTTCGGACTTCCCAAATCATTGCTAAAAGGTTCTTCAGCAACTTTTACAGCCATAGAATCTGGCGCTACATCTAATGAATAACGTGTTGTATGAACGAAAGCATCCACGCCAAGATCCATTCCTTTTTTATAAGAGGTAAATCCCAATTCGCCAATAGTACCCATTCCTAATTTTTTAGCTTCGTTATGTGCCAGTTCGACTTGATCAGGTGTTAATTTATACATCATCAATAAAATTTCGGCACCATTCGTATGATGTTTGTGGATGGTGTCTAGAATTTGTTGATTAGAAAGACGAACATCTCCAACTTCACGTAACATGTGAATATCTGGTGAGGGATTTGCGTCATGATAGAATTTTCCTCTACGCGAACTTTCAACACCAATAACATCGGTTACACCCATATACAAAAAAGCGTTCGCATAACTTTGATTGTTAATTACAGTAAATCCGTCGGTTAAACCCGGAATGATATATTTACCAGTTGCATCAATTATGTTTTCTTGCTCTTTGGAAAGGCTAACAGTATCAACAATTGCAAAAATAGTATCAGCTTTTATAATGATAGCTTTATTTGTAAGGTCATTAGTTGCTGTTCCGTTTTGGTTTAGGTCAATGATAGTACCACCTTTAATGATCAACGCATCATCATAGATTTGTTTTTTATTACATGAGATTAATAGGGAGGTTATAAAAAGAAGAAGAAAAACTTGTTTATTCATAATAAGATTGATAGAGAATCAAATATACTAAAAAACCTCATCAAATTTATTTGATGAGGTTTTTATGATGTAAAGTTCTTAGGATAGAACTTAAGTTTTTCGCGATAGGTTTATTGCTCCAAAAAAGGATATCTATAATCAGTAGGCGGAACAAATGTTTCTTTAATAGTACGGTTAGAAACCCAACGTAATAAATTCCAAACAGAACCTGCTTTGTCATTTGTGCCAGATCCTCTAGCTCCACCAAATGGTTGTTGTCCGACAACGGCTCCAGTTGGTTTGTCATTGATATAAAAGTTACCGGCTGCATCTTCTAAAGCATCGGTAGCGATATCAATAATAGCTCGATCAGCACTGTAAATTGCTCCTGTTAAGGCATAAGGAGAAGTTTCGTTAACCAATGTTAAACAATCTTCCCACTCGTTATCCTCATAAACATAAACTGTTAATATGGGTCCGAATAATTCAGTACACATCGTTTTATAATCAGCTTTTTTAGCTAAAATAACGGTAGGCTCGATAAAATAACCTTTAGAATCGTCATAATTACCTCCTATGATCACTTCGGCATCATCATCTCTTTTTGCATCGTCAATAAAATTAGATAATTTATCAAATGCTCTATTATCAATAACAGCATTGATGAAATTTGAAGTATCATCAGGGCTTCCCATTTTCATAGATTTCAGATCTGCTTCTAAGAATTTTTTGACATCATTCCATTTTGATTTCGGAATGTAAGCTCTTGAAGCCGCAGAACATTTTTGTCCTTGATATTCAAAAGCTCCACGAGACATTGCTGTAGCAACTTGCTTAGCATCAGCCGAAGCATGCATCCAGATAAAATCTTTGCCACCTGTCTCACCTACAATTCGTGGGTACGAACGATATTTACCTTTATTCACATTGGTACCAATATTATCCCAAAAACTATTAAAAACACCGGTTGATCCTGTAAAGTGAATTCCGCCGAAATCTTTATGATCTAATAACACTTCAGTAACCATAGCAGAATTTCCGGTAACCATATTGATAACGCCATCAGGCACACCGGCTTCTTTAAAAATTTCCATGATAACCTGTGCAGAATAGACTTGTGATCTTGCCGGTTTCCAAATAACCACATTCCCCATCATTGCAGGTGCTGCTGGTAAATTTCCAGCAATTGAAGTGAAATTAAATGGGGTGATGGCATATACAAAACCTTCTAACGGTCTGTATTCCATTCTGTTCCATATGCCAGGAGAAGAGATGGGTTGATTTTGATAAATTTCTGTCATAAATTCAACATTGAATCTAAAAAAATCTATCAATTCACAAGCTGCATCAATTTCAGCCTGAAATACATTTTTTGATTGCGCAATCATAGTTGCTGCATTCAGTTTTGCTCTGTAGGGTCCTGCCAATAATTCGGCTGCTTTTAAAAAGATAGCAGCTCTACTTTCCCAAGGCATTTTTGACCATGTTTTACGAGCTTCCATTCCTGATTTGATAGCCAATTCAACATGTTCCTTTTCTGCAGTATGGTATTGACCAACAGTATGTTTGATATCATGTGGAGGGTGAATAGAAACAGTATTTCCGGTTCTAATTTCATCACTACCTATATAAAAAGGGATGTCAACTTTTTCGTTGTACATTTTTTTATACATTGCCAATAATTCATTTCGCTCAGGGCTATTTGGAGTATACGATTTTACAGGTTCGTTAACTGCTTTTGGTACATTATAAAATCCGGTTGCCATGTTATTGAATTTATTTAATTATACTGAACTTGTTTCAGTAACTTTTATTTTTTTTCGACTAAATTTGTAAGCACAAAGTTAAGACTTTTTATAGTAAAATAACCCTTCCAGAGTTTAAAACTCTGGAAGGGTTAAGAAAATCGATAAAATGAATATTGAACCATTAATTGAAGGAAATTACTATCACATTTATAATCGAGGTAATAATGGAGATGATTTATTTTATGAAAACGATAACTATTATCACTTTCTTCGGTTATATGAAAAATATATAGAACCAGTAGCCGAAACTCTTGCTTGGTGCTTATTAAAAAATCATTTTCATCTATTAGTTTATATTAAAAATCAAGATGAGATTAATTCAGATTCATTGTCTTATTCAACTGTAGAAAAGCCTAAAAGTATCAATGCTTCAAAGCAGTTTTCGAACCTATTTAATGCTTATACTCAAGCTATAAATAAAAGACATAATAGAACCGGAAGTTTATTTGAGAAAAATTTCAAAAGAAAACATATAGCCAACGAGAGGTATTTTCAAAATATGATATTTTATATACATAATAACCCTGTTAGTCATGGGTTTGTAAATAAAGTTTTTGATTATCCTTGGTCTTCATATTTAAGTATTTTATCTAATAAACCGACCAAATTAAAAAGAGAAAGAGTGATAGAGATGTTTGAGGGTGTTGATAATTTTGAACAATATCATGCAAGTAAACATAACATTGAGAATATAGAAGAATTGGTAATTGAGTAAGTTTTAATTAACAACCCTTCCAGAGTTTTAAACTCTGGAAGGGTTAAATATTATAAATAAATATTTTTTATGTGTACAGTTACGTATATCCCTTTAGGGGAATCTGGTTTTATATTAACTTCTAGTAGAGATGTTTCGTTTGCACGAGAAAAAGCTTCATTTCCCGAAATATATCTAGAAGAGGGTGTTGAAATTCAATATCCTAAAGATGAAAAAGCAGGAGGAACATGGATCGGTACTAGCTCAAAAAACAGGTTGATCTGTTTGTTAAACGGGGGATTCGAATATCATACTTCTAGAGCATTCTATAAAAAAAGTCGAGGAATCATTGTTAAAGATTTATTGAAAGTAGACGATATCCGTAAAGGATTAGATACAATTGATTTACTAGATGTAGAGCAGTTTACGTTAACGATTGTTGATTGGAATACTACGTTAGAGCTCATAGAGTTTGTGTGGGATGGTAAGACAAAACACGTTAAAAAACTACCACAAGAAGCACATATATGGTCTTCTTCAACACTATATGATGAAAGTGTAAAACAACTAAGACGCGACTGGTTTACAGATTGGCAAAAAGGAAATAGTTTTACAAAAAGGAATATTTTAGAATTTCATCATAACGCGGGAATTGGAGATCCCTATATTGATGTGACTATGAATAGAGGTGTTGGAGGTACCGTTAGTATTACTTCCGTAAAAAGAGAAAACAACAGACTTACAATGGATTATCAAAATATTTGAACCTGATCTTAAATAGATATAATTTAAAAAAAGGGTACTATAAAAATTTTTGTACTCCCATTTTTCAGGGATAGAATTTTCACAGTTTTTTGGGGTTTGTTTTTCTGAAAATTGGCGCATCTTTGTCGTCATGAATTGAGACAGATATGATTTTAAATACCTTAATCTTAACAACAATAATAAAAATGAACTTTTTTAAGAAAAATCACAAATTTATAAAAGCAACTAAAATCCTTATGAGTAAAAAAGTAATCGTATCACTATTTTTTAGTGTTATCACCATGTATTCATATGCGCAAGAAGAAAAAACGTATTGGGATAACGGTAATTTAAAAAGTGTAACCAATTATAGTGATGGTAAAAAAAATGGCATATGGAATACGTATTATGAGGATGGGAATCGAAAAGAGCAGGGAAGATATGATAATGGAAAAAAGGGCGGAACCTGGAGAGAATATTATTTTAATGGAGAAACTAAAAGAATACGGCAGTTTAGTAATGACGTAATATTGGGATATACGGCATATCATTTTAATGGTCGAATAATGGTCGTAGGTACATTTGATGAAAATGGTAAAAAGAACGGTAATTGGGAGCAGTTCTATGAAAATGGATATTCAAAACTTAATGGAGAATACAATCATGGAGTGAAACAAGGTAAATGGAAGTTTTTTCTTGTTAATGGAAATATCTATAAAATTGAAAATTATACTACCGGTGTTAAAACTAGTAAATGGGAAATGAACGATGATGATAAAAATAGATTGGATACTAGTGTTGATAAATATAGAGTTTATAATGATGATCGGCTTAATGGTGAATGGAAGTTTTATAATGAAAGTGGAAAATGTATAGAAATAGGAAATTTCAAGAATGATAAAAAAGATGGAGAATGGACCTACTACTTTGATAATGGTCAAATTGAAAAAGTTCAATTATGGGATGATGGAAATCTAATGGAAATCATATCATATGTTGACAATAAGGGAGTTTCGTTGGATAAAGGAAGGTTAAAAAATGGAACTGGAACTGTAAAAGAATACAATGCACAAGGTGAGGTTACGGCTATTGAATATGCTAATGGAAAGATACTTGATTGGGATGATTATTCAACACTGAATTCCTTGGCATGGAATGTTTATGAAGTTGAAAATGATAAAGAAAAAATAGCCAATGCAATTGTATGGGTAAAACGTTCAATAGAATTGGATAAAAACTATTATAATACTGATACATATGCAGCCCTATTATACAAAATTGGCGAGTATGACAAAGCTTTATTAATTGCACAAGAAGCTATAGAAATAGCAAAAAAATATAATGACGATTTCAGTGCTACCGTGAAGCTTATCGAAAGTATACATATGGATCTGAAAAAGACAGGAAAGAAATAATAAAGAGATTGAGCACTTTACTTAAGCAAATTGCGTTATATCCACTGTCCTTATAAAGAATTATTGTTATGTATAAAAAAGGAATTACAATTATTATTTTAAGTTCTTTACTGCTATTAACAAGCTGTTTTGAAATTGTAGAAGAGGTGAGTTTCAATGAAGATGGTTCAGGTCATGTTACTCTTACGCTAAACCTAAGTAGAAGTAAGACTAAATTGAATTCTATAAAGTTACTTGATAGTATTAACGATTATAAAGTACCAACTGAAGCTGAAATAAAGCATCATTTTGCTGAAGTTACCAATACAATAAAAAAGACAAAAGGAATTTCTAATATGACTAATTCTTTAAATTTTGAAGAATACATATATACTATTTCTTGCGATTTTACATCTGTTGAAGTCTTAAATATGATTATTTCAAATTTTAGCTCGAAAAGTGAATCAGAAAAGATAAAAGAGTACAAGCACTTTGGTTTTAATAAAGATCAACATACGTTTACGCGAAATTATCATTATGATTTAGCTAAGGAATTTAACAAAACAAAAATGGCTGATCGAAAGATATTTGAAAATGCTACGGTCACCACTATATATCGTTTTACCGACCCTATAATTGCTTCAAAAAATACTACGGCTAAAATTTCTAAAAATAAAAAAGCAATTTTCTTAAAAATAAATGCGCAAGATATTATTACAAATAAAAATTCAATCAAAAATCAAATTCAATTACAAGATTAAAATACTATGAAAAAATTACTATTCTTAATTTCATTATGTACATCATTTATGGGTGTTGCCCAAAACCTTGAAAGTAAAATACCAAGCAATGCAGAGACTGTAATATCTGTAAACGGGAATCGTTTATTAGAACTCATGTCAATCGACGAGTTTGAAAATTTAGATATCACAAAAGAACTTTTTAAAGAAGTAAGTGAAGGTAAAGATTCTACGGCTAAAATTTCGAGCCTGAAAGATTTTGGAATTGATATCAACTCTAAAGTTTATTATTTTTATCAAACAACAGATAGTATCATTTATCACAGCTTTTTGTATAAACTAAATGATAAAAACCTGTTCGAAAAATCTTTAGTAAAGTCTGATGAAGAAATTGTGCGAAAGAATAACATGAATATTTCAACTAAAAGCAGCAGCGTTACTATTTGGAATGACGATATGCTTCTTTTGACTGCTGGCGATGCGACATTTAGGTATTTTCAAAATTATGAGGAGCGGTTTTTAAAACAGGCTGAAAATGAAGATGAGTCTTTGTATAGTATTCAGGATAGAATTCAAGGAGGTTGGATTTATGATCATGGTGTAGCAATTTTTAATGGCAAAGAATCGAATTCAATCTTAAAGAACAATAATTATGTAAAAAGAAAAGATGATAAAGCAGCAGCTACTTTTTGGATTAATAATTATGGAGAGTTGATTCATAATACCATGAAATATAGTTTAACATCGTTATTTCTAAATCCTAATATGGAGGCGAAAAAGATCGGATACGGAATTGATGGTATGTGGGGAAGCATTTATCTAGATGATACAGAAGCTCGAATAACAGCCGATATGGAAATCAATGATGAATGGAAAAAGATTTATAAGAATATGTATAATTCTAAAATTGGTAATGAATTTCTTAATTACTTTAATCAAGACAAAGTACTCGCTTATACTAGTATGTCTTTTAATATGGAAGGTGTGTTACAAGAATATCCAGCAATAGTTTCAAATGTTTATGGAGGAATGATGCCTCAATATAAAGAAGAAACTGATGTTGTTGCTGAAGTTATTTCTGTGTTATTAGATGAGGAAGCGATAGGTAATGTCATTACCGGAAACATGCTTTTCGTATTGAATGATATTGTTGAAAGAGAAACTACTTATAGCACTTATGAATATGACGACAACTATAATAGAACTGAAGTTACCAAGACAAAAACAGAACCTATTCCTGATTTTACGGTAATGATAGGTTCAAAAAACAAAAAACTATTAAATAAATTGATTCGTTTAGGAGCCAAACATGAATTAGTAGGCTCTAAAGGAAATTACTATATACTAAAGGAAAAAACTGATATTCCGGTTGATATATTTTTTGCAATAAAAGATGATATTGCATTCTTTACTTCTTCAGAAAAACAAATGATGGATATTCTTTCTAATAAAGTTACCTCTAATTCAGGAAAACATAAAAAAATGATTCGAAATAACATTTCAACGATTTATGTGAATGGAAAACAACTTATGCATAAGCTTCCTGATTCTGCATTTAGTAAAAGGGAAATAAAGATGTTCAATTTTGCTAAAGAAAACTTGACTGACGCGTATTTTACCACATCTAGAATGAAAGGAAATAAAATACACTTAGAAATGAAGATGGATACTCCAATACAACATGGAAATTCTTTAAAATTCTTCTTAGACCTAATTGAATTGTCTATTAAATAATATATGAAGAAAAAGCTTGGTTATACCTTTATTGTCGTTTCTATTTTACTGGTAATTACTTATATAGTAAGGTATAAACAAGCTTTAACTTTTTCGAATAGAATTCCGCAAACTGCAACTTCAATTATTAATATTAATACTCGACAATTAGAGCATCATCTTCTGATAGATTTTTTAACACACCCAATTACATATTTAAAATCTGACACTAAAAAAGATAGTGTTAAAAAGCAAAAATTTTCACTAACTAAAGGTGTTCAAATTCCTAAAAACGTATTGTTTTTTACGAATAATACTACTTTGAGCGACGCATGGTTCAGCAGTATTTTTAAAGTGACTGACAGTGAAGAACTATCAAAATATTTAATTGCTGAAAAGTTTAAAAAAAGCAATTTTGAAAATAGCTCTATTTTTAGCAAAGATTATGTTGTTGTTGTTTTAAAAAACAAGCAATTGATTATCGCTATAAAAAGCGATAAAAAAACAGATATTGTTCATACGATTCAGAATATATTTGATGAAACTGATTTTCTTTCTGAAGCATCACCTTTATTAAAACCGATTGTTAACAGTACAAGTGATATTTGTTTTACTACACAAAATAAAGATTTTTTAGAAGCTAATTTTAAAAAAGGAGCTTTAGAAATAGAAGGAAAAACAAATCCTGATTTTGATCTTTTTATGATAGGGATGCAGCCAGAATATACGCGCAATTCACTTGCTTTTATTTCAGGAAAAATCAATAAAAAACATGTGTTGTTTCAGAATGGTTTAAAAAAAATGAATCCATCTAAATTTAATAAGCTTACACACCTATCTTTAGATTCAATCATAAATCAATGGAATGGATCTTTTAGTTTTAATTTAAAATCAATCGCAAGTAAAACGGATACAATCATTACCTATGATTATGATGATGATTTTAATAAAGTTGAAGTAAAATCAACGCAAAAATTAGTTATTCCTGAAGTCGAGTTTGAGTTAAAATCAGAAAAAAACGCAAGATTATACGATTATTTTTTACAAAAAAATGCCATCCAAGTAATTGAAAGTGATACGCTTATTGTAGCCTTTCCTGTATATAAATTATATGTGCATTCCACTAAAAATAGTGTGATGATTTCAGATAAAAAAGGGTTTCATTCAATGCCAGTAATGGAAAGTGAATTCAGGTTAAAAGGATACTTTAATATTGAAGAGTATTTAAACAACCAAGTAGATATTATACACCTGCCAAAGGATACTAAATATATAGAATTATTCAAAGAAGCTTCAGTTCAGTTGTCAAACAAGAATAAATTATATATAAAGGTACAATTGAAAAATACCAACCGTAATTTTTTAGGACAATTTATAAAACCATAATTTTTTTAGAGCGCAAAAGCTAAAAAAGAGATAATCGCAACACCGATAGTCGATAGAATCACAAAAATTGTATTTAGCATAAAATATTTTGCAATCGTTTTAAACCTGTTCTGTTTGTAAAACTTCCGTAAAGACTTATATAGATAAAATAGGAAGATTAGAAAAAAGAGACCAATTCCTGCATCCGTTTTAAATATTCTGTCAAATAGTGTGAAGAAGATTAGAAGAATAAAAAATACCGTTTGTACATTAAATACAAAAACTAAGTGTTCAGTATAGTTTTTTTTATGTCTAATATATAAAAGTGAAAGAAATCCGGTAAAGACAGGCAACATAAAAAAGAGCGCAATAGATATTTTTGAAACAATATCATCCAGATATGAACTTCTGAATTCAGAATCATTTTTAAATTTGTTGAGATCTTGCGCCTTCTTATAATAGAAGATATTCCAACGTGTTTTTTCATAACCAAGATTATCTAAAGCCTCTATGACTGAAATGTCTTTGTGGTTTTTATCATACTCCATAAAATTACCCACTTTTTTAAAAATACGTTGACCTAAAAGATTTTTTATAACTTCATCTTCGGCAGAAACTCTAGTTTTTTCAGGTAAATTGTAGATTATGCCTTTCGAGTTAAAAGTACCTTCTATATAGGTTATTGCATATTTTTTTAGAGTATTAGCTCCTTCAATCTGCTCCCAATTTTGTGTATTGTCAGTATCCATTATTTGAGCAATAAAAACCATAATAGGGTCATACAATCCGTCAAATATAGAATCCTTTTGAGAAGTAGTGAATGAAATGTTGTTCAGCTGTTGTAAAATATCAGTAGTATTAATAATAGAATCAATATGAGCTTTAGTTTTTTGTTTTTTAGTTGATAAAACAGATTCCCTTTTGGAGTTTTTAATAGTCGGAATATTATATTTTTTTAAAATAGAATCGGTACTCACATCATTTAAAGAATCATTAATCGATATGGCAGGCAAATCAACATCAATACCTTCAGCGGCCAAATCCTTTTCTACTTGTTGTATGATAGAGTCTGATTCAATACCTATATTGTTTTTTGAAAACGAGCCGGATATTTTATATTCATCCAAGGCCGAAAACAAGCCTTGTAATAAAAAGAAAACAATAGTAACGTGTAAGTATAATTGAAACGGATTTACATACCTTCTTCTTTTACCTTCAACATAATCTTTTGATACTTTTCCCGGTTTGAATAATAGTGGAACAAATGTGTTGAAAAAACGAGTGTCAAATGAAAAAAAGCCTGAGAAAAATTCTGATATAAATTGTTTTATGCTCAGTGGAAGTTCGTCATTTACCTGACCACAATTAGAACAAAAATTGTCATTGTCAGAAATAGGTTGCTCACAGTTTAAGCATAGTATTCCTCTTTTGTTTTGGTTAAATCTGGTTGTTGATTTCACTTTGAGTTTGTTCTAACAAGCCTAAAAGTAAAATATTTTATTCAATAACACTAATAAACAGGGTAAGTTCCATCTCTTTTAAAGGATAGATATTGACATCTTAATTCGAAATAGCAGGAACTGTCAATTGAAAAGAAGGGATATACACCCTAAAATTTTTGGTAGTTGTAAAGTTGATCATATTAAAAAAACCTTTCATAGATCCAATAGGAGAAACGAGATTACAATAAGAATTGTAAGTGTAACTTTTATTAGGGGCAAGAATAGGTTTTTCGCCTATAACGCCCTCCCCTTCAACGATTTCTAAATTTTTAAGAGAATCAAAAATCTTCCAATGACGACTGATTAATTGTACAGAATCGTTACTTTGATTTTCAATTGTGATACTATAACTAAACGAGAAATATGTCCTGTCATTTTGATGAGCTTTACCTTCAAAATTTGTCAGTACAGAAATTTTAATACCGTTTGTTACTTGTTGAATCATAGTGAAATACAGAAGTATTATTACATTACAAATATATAAATTCTTTTGAAATCAACTAATACCTAGTTTTGATTAGATGGTATAAATAAAAATTAGTTGCGTAAATTTTCAGAATTTACGGTACCAAAACCAATTACTTGATCATATCTACTTCCAATAGGTCTATAATAAACAAGTACTGAATAATCATTTTCAGTTTGATAGAAAGAGCCTTCAATGGCATGATTATTTATGATACCATCTTTAGTTGCAGTAACGTATAAATAATTGTAAAAGCCTTGTTTTAGCAAGAGTTTTCCTGTATAACGTTTAAGGGCTTCGTCGTAGGTCATTTTATTTTCTTTAGTTAGCTGCCATCCATTAAAATTTCCATAAATATAGACATCATTGTTTCCAATATTTTCAAATGATTCTAATGCGAAATGAACCCATGTATAGTCGGCCTCCGTAGCAATTTGATCAACATCTAAACTTCTGATGACAAAGTTTCCATTAATATCAGGATAAAGTGTATATGTTTTGTGTAGTCGCTCTTCATCTAAATAGAGATAGGTGTCAAAAATGTCATTTAAATCAACTCTAGCGATATTGTTGGTAGCTATTCTTATAAGCTTGGTGTCAAAAAATAAAAATTCATTTCCGGCCCAATAAGAAATCTTATCAATATGTTTATAAAGTAATTGTGTACCTCGGTAAAATTGTGGTTTTATATCTTTTAGTACCGTATTCCAGTCATTATTTTGATAAACAGCAACTTTTATTTCTTGAGCAGGATTATTAATTAATAAGTTAGGATGGTTTACAGTAAATTGTACGTTTTGCTTAGAATTTAAAGTGGCTATATTTCTACTTCTATGTGTACTGACACCTACTACTACTTTTGAGTCATATACGATAAAAGGTCTTGCAAAAACAACATCACTATCTTCATTTAAAATAGTAATTACATAATTACCACTTAATTTTATCCTAGTATTATCATTAGGTATTTGCAATTTGTAATAGGTGTATCCTTGAAAAGTATTAAATGAATCTTCATAGTCTCTTATGACATCATCTGTATATCCATTAATAAACTCAGTGCCTACTAATCCTGATGGTTGCCAATTATAATCGTAATGTTCTATTTTGTACGAGTATTCTATTTGTGCAGTATTTAAATCGTCAAACTCTAAAGTAAAACGCTGACCTAATCTAATGATCGGTGTATAGTTATTCGTTTCTTGAGATCGTAAAACAATAGATTTTATATGTTCAGGCGGATCTATAATTACATTGTTTTGAGCCTTAACAAAGAATGCCGTAAAAACACAAAAAAGGAATAGCGTAAAATCAACAAAATTGATATTGATGTTATAGTTGAGATTATATATTTTTAAGTATTGACTTTTTGGTTTTTTTACTTCTAAAAGTCTATTATCAAGCACCATATAATCTATTGTTTATATTGTTGTAATTCATTCATTTTTCGTTATTGAGCAGTGTACTACCGAGTTTATAGCAAAAGCTATACCGAAACATTGGTGTAAAAATAGTAAAAGTTATAGCAGGTACAAAACGTATATTATTTAGAATCATTATAAATAATATTTATGCCTTATAAAATTAGAAATAAGATGTACAAAATAATTAAATTTGCATCGTTTTTAAAGTCAATAAATTCAAAATCTAAATATGTCAACAGACATTCGTATTAAAAAGGGCTTAGATATTAAGCTCATTGGCGAAGCAGATAAAACAACTACACAGCTTTCATTAGGTAGTGTTTTTGCTATAAAGCCAGAATCTTTCCACAAAATTACACCTAAACTATTAGCGAAAGAAAAATCACATGTTGAGGCCGGTCAAGCATTATTTTATTCTAAAGCTGATGAACGTATTCTATTCCCGTCGCCTGTAAGTGGTGAGGTAGTTGAAATTAATAGAGGTGCTAAACGTAAGATTTTAGAAATTATAATTAAAGCTGATAAGGATCAACAATTCCAAGACTTCGGTAAAAAAGATGTTGCTAATTTATCAGATGATGAAGTTAAAGCACATTTGTTAGCATCAGGCTGTTGGCCTTTTATTAAGCAACGTCCTTATGATGTTATCGCAAAACCTGATGATAAGCCAAAAGCTATTTTTATATCTGGGTATGCAAGTGCTCCATTAGCACCAGATTTTGAGTATGTGTTAAAAGGGAAAGAAGCTGAGTTACAAGCAGCAGTAATGGCTTTGACAAAATTAACCTCTGGTAAAGTTCATGTAAGTATAGATGTTAATGCTTCGTTATCTCCTTTTTCGAACCTTAACGAGATTGAACTACACAAAGTTTCGGGTCCACATCCTGCAGGTAATATTAGTACACAAATAGCGAAAATTGACCCTATAAATAAAGGTGAAGTAGTTTGGACAGTTTCTCCACAAGATTTGGTGATTATTGGTGAATTATTATTAACAGGAAAATTTAATGCTGAGAGAACAATTGCTTTAACAGGCGCTCAGTTCAATACTCCTAGTTATATCACTGCTTTACCGGGTGCTCAAATAAAAGACCTAGTCACCAATAATCTAGATGATGATAATACTAGAATTATTAGTGGTAATGTACTTTCTGGAACCAAAGTCGATACAGAAGATTATTTAGGGTATTATGATACTCAAATTACGGCTATACCTGAAGGGAATGATTATCAACTTTTCGGATGGTTATTGCCAATTTTTAATAAAATAGCAACCTCAAGAGCATTGATTTTTTCTTGGATGAGTGCTAACAAAAAATACAATCTAAATACAAATACGAATGGTGAACATCGAGCTTTTGTTGTCACAGGAGCTTATGAAGAAGTATTTCCATTAGATATTTATCCAATGCATCTTTTAAAAGCATGTATGTATAAAGATTTAGATGAAATGGAAGCTTTAGGAGCCTATGAAGTAGCTCCGGAAGATTTTGCGTTAACTGAGTTTGTATGTACATCAAAACAACCTCATCAGCAAATTATTAGAGAAGGGTTAGATTTAATGATTGAAGAAATAGGTTAAAAATTCGAATAAAATATCACTTCAAACCTTTCATCTGTCGATTAAAACAGGCTAAAGTCGAGAAGTTAAATAAAAATTCAAATGGGTTTAAAACAAAGTTTACATAACTTAAAAGAAAAATATAAAGGCACAAAAATGGCGCCGGCATTTGGCGCATTTCATACATTTTTGTATACACCTAATGACACGACACATTCAGGCGGACATATTAGAGGCGCAGATGACTTAAAGCGTACGATGAATATCGTCATAATAGCATTGATACCGTTATTAATTTTCGGTATGTTCAATGCTGGTTTTCAGCAGAGCATAGCAATACATCACAATTTTTCATCAGGAATGTCATTTTTTAGTTCAGAATTTTGGACACTTGATAATTTCTTTATCGGATTTTGGAAAATAATACCACTAGTAATTATTTCTTACGGGGTAGGACTTGGCGTTGAGTTTATTTTTGCTACAATTAATGACCATGAAGTAGAAGAAGGTTATTTGGTTACAGGTATGTTAGTGCCGTTAATTGTACCTATAGATACTCCGTTATGGATGCTTGCTGTAGCTGTTGTATTTGGTGTAGTAATAGGGAAAGAAGTTTTTGGCGGTACAGGTATGAATATTTTAAATCCGGCTCTAACCATTAGAGCATTTTTATTCTTTGCGTATCCTACATGGATGAGTGGTGATAAAGTTTGGGTTACCGGAGCTGTTCAAAGAACGCAAGATATTGCAGAAGGAGCAAAGTTAGATGCCATAACAGGTGAGACTATTTTAGGGAGCTTAGCACAAGGAAAAGAATTTATGTATTCTACATGGGATATGTTTTACGGATTCATTCCAGGATCAGTAGGTGAAACATCTACATTACTTATTATATTAGGCGGACTCTTTTTAATATTTACAAAAATAGGAAGCTGGCGCATCATGCTAAGTGCAACTTTGGGAGCCATAGCAATGGGGCTTATCTTTAACGGAGTCGTAGATGCTGGTTGGATTGGTGAAGGAAGTAAATTTTACACCTTAATGACTACTCCTTTTTGGCATCACTTATTACTAGGTGGTTTTGCATTTGGTGTTGTTTATATGGCAACTGACCCCGTAACCGGATCACAAACAAATAAAGGTAAATGGATCTATGGTTTCTTAATCGGATTTATTTCCATTTTAATTCGTGTATTTAATCCGGGTTATCCCGAAGGTGTCATGTTGGCAATCTTATTAATGAATGTATTTGCACCAACAATTGACCATTATGTGGTACAAGGAAATGTAAAAAGAAGATTAAAGCGTTTAAAAGCTAAAACAGCATAACGATGGAAAAAAGAACAGATAAAAATTCATATACAATACTATTTGCCGTTGGAATGGTAGTCGTTGTAGGTTCATTATTAGCTTTTGCTGCATCAGCTTTAAAACCTAAAATTGACGAAAATAAACGTATAGAAAAGCAACAGAATATTCTATATGCAATGGGGGTCAATGAAAATGATGAAGGAAGTGCAATTTTTGTATCTAAAGGAAAAGTTGCTGATGAGTTTTCTAAATACATCAAAAAACAAATCATTATTCAAGGCGATAAAGTAATCGAAGATGATAAGGCCTATTTGATAGACATCAAAAAAGAAAAAGCTTTAGCTAAAGAAGATTCTTATCAAAGAAGACTGCCTTTATTTATTGGTGATAAAGAGGGTAAGATGTTTTATGTCGTACCTATTAGAGGTAAAGGGTTATGGGATGCAATTTGGGCCTATGTTGCTTTAGATAATGAAATGATAGTTCAAGGAGTATATTTTGACCATGCAGGTGAAACTCCAGGATTAGGAGCAAATATTAAACAACGTTTCTTTATGGATGATTTTATAGGAGAACATATCTTTAGCAACGGATCTTTTACGGGTATTAAAGTTGCCAAAGGAAACGCCGATCCATTAAATAAAGATAAAATGGATAACGAAGTAGATGCGATAACAGGATCAACAATTACAGGAGATGGCGTAACAGCAATGTTGAAATCTGAATTGAAATTGTATGTACCTTATTTTAAAACTTTAAAAACAAATTAATTATATGGGACTTTTATCAAAAAAAGACGCAAAATTAATAACAGACCCCTTAGCGGATAATAACCCGATTACCATTCAAGTATTAGGTATATGTTCGGCATTAGCAATTACGGCAGAATTAGAAGCTTCTATAGTAATGTCTGTTGCGGTACTATTTGTATTGGGTGTAGGTAATGTAGTCATCTCATTATTGAGAAATGTTATTCCTTCAAAAATTAGAATTATAGTACAATTAGTAGTTGTAGCCACATTGGTAATTATTGTTGATTTAGTGTTGAAAGCTTTTGTTTATGAACTGAGTAAAACATTAGCCGTTTTTGTAGGATTAATTATTACAAACTGTATTATTATGGGTCGCTTTGAAGCATTCGCATTAGCAAACGGACCATGGAGATCATTTCTTGACGGAATAGGAAATTCTTTAGGATATGCAGTTATTTTAATAATTGTTGGATTCTTTAGAGAATTATTAGGCTCTGGTACTTTATTAGGAATTAAAGTATTAGGAGATCCAATAGAAAAAACAGGAGTATACGCTTATGGATATGAAAATAACGGATTTATGTTATTAGCACCAATGGCATTAATTACATTGGGTATTATTATTTGGGTACAACGTAGTAGAAACGAAGCATTAATTGAAGAAAATTAGACGCAGAGCGTCATCCTGATGTCGCCCTGAGCGTAGTCGAAAGGTTTTCAGGATATCACAATAAAAAAAGAATGGAACATTTAGAATTATTTTTCAAAGCAATCTTTATAGATAACATGGTATTTGCTACATTTTTAGGAATGTGTTCTTACCTAGCAGTTTCTAAAAAAGTAACAACAGCTGTTGGTTTAGGTGCCGCAGTAATATTTGTATTAGCTATAACCGTACCGTTAAACTGGTTGTTAGATCAATATTTATTACAACCTGGAGCATTGGTTTGGTTAGGATCTGAATATGCAGAATATGATTTAAGTTTCTTATCGTTTATCATGTTTATTGCAACCATTGCAACTATGGTACAATTGGTTGAAATTGTGGTAGAAAAATTTTCACCTGCATTATATAATTCATTAGGTATATTTTTGCCTTTGATTGCTGTGAACTGTGCCATTTTAGGAGGTTCATTGTTTATGCAATCTCGTGAAATTGCGACCTTTGGTTTGGCACTTAATTATGGTATAAGTTCGGGTATTGGATGGTTTTTAGCAATTTTAGCAATTGCTGCAATTCGTGAGAAAATTAGGTACTCAAATGTACCACCTGCATTGAGAGGATTAGGTATTACGTTTATCATAACTGGTTTGATGGCCATCGGTTTTATGAGCTTTGGCGGGATGCTTACAGGTGGAGAAGAAGTTGCCGAAGAAGAAAAAGTAGAACAAGCTATTCAGTTAGAAGAAGAAAAGATTGATGACGATAAAAAGGAAGTAAAAGAGGTTACTGAAAAAGAAAATACAACAGCATTAAATCAATAGTATGATATTAGCAGTTAGCACAACAGGTACAATCATTGTTACAGTAATAGCATTTTTAGTTATTACACTTTTATTGGTTGCATTGTTATTGGTTGTAAAACAAAAATTAGCACCGTCGGGTCCGGTAAAAATTAGGATCAATGGTGAAAAAGTTATAGAAGTGCCTTCAGGTGGTAGTTTGTTGACAACCTTAGGGAACGAAAAAATATTCTTACCATCGGCTTGTGGTGGTGGCGGTACCTGTATTCAATGTGAATGTCATGTTAATTCTGGTGGAGGTGAAGCCCTACCAACAGAAACACCACATTTCACGCGTAAAGAGTTACAAAGCGGCGTAAGATTGGCGTGTCAGGTGAAAGTAAAACAAGATATGGATATCTCAATTCCTGAAGAAATTTTCGGAATCAAAAAATGGGAAGCGACAGTTGTTTCAAATTATAATGTTGCCACATTTATTAAGGAATTTGTAGTTGAGATTCCTGAAGATATGAATTATAAAGCGGGTGGTTATATTCAAATTGAAATTCCGAATACAGAGATTAAATATACTGATATGGATGTTTCAGCACATCCTGAAGAGCATCCAGGTGAACCTGATAAATTTAAAAGTGATTGGGATAAATTTAAATTATGGCCTTTAGTTATGAAGAATAATGAAACTGTTGAAAGAGCATATTCAATGGCTTCTTACCCTGCTGAAGGAAGAAAAATTATGTTAAATGTGCGTATAGCGACACCTCCTTTTGATAGAGATAAAGGTGGATGGATGGATGTAAATCCCGGTGTGGCGTCGTCATATATTTTTAACTGTAAACCGGGTGATAAAGTAACGATTTCTGGCCCTTATGGCGAGTTCTTTATCAATCATAGTGATGCAGAAATGCTGTATGTTGGTGGTGGTGCAGGTATGGCGCCAATGCGTTCACATTTATACCAATTATTTGAAACGTTAAAAACAGGTCGTATAGTAACCTATTGGTATGGTGGTCGTTCTAAAGCAGAATTGTTTTATGTTGATCACTTTAGACATTTAGAAAAACATTTCCCTAATTTTAAATTTTATATTGCTTTATCAGATCCAGCCGAAGAAGATAACTGGAAAGTGAAAACAGATGTTAATGATACAGAAGGCGACGGATTCGTAGGTTTTATTCACCAAGTAGTAATAGACCAATATTTATCGAAACACGAAGCTCCTGAAGATTTAGAATTGTATTTCTGTGGACCACCATTAATGAATAATGCTGTTCAGAAAATGGGTGAAGACTTTGGTATGGCCGATGAAAATATTCGCTTTGATGACTTTGGAGGATGATGCGAAGCGTCATGCTGAACTCGTTTCAGCATATTATAAAATGTCATTGCGAGCGAAGCGTGGCAATCTCATCGTAAATAGTTAATTCGCAATTAACAAAACTGAGGTTGTCTCCTTGAGCGCAGTCGAAAGGTTGTTTCAGCATATTATGAAATGTCATTGCGAGCCGAGCATGGCAATCTTATCATAAGAAGTTAATCAACATTGATATAATAAAATTAAACCAACACAATTTTGTGTTGGTTTTTATTTTAGACTTCTTTTGGCTCATTCTATTGTTATTCAGAGCAAGCAAAGCGATGTCAAGAACCTCCATTAAAATTCCAATGATAACTTTGACCAAGAATAACAGTACCTTTGCACAAAATTATTGTAAATGAGTACTTTTCAAGAATTGAATCTGTCAAAACAACTGCATTATGCAATTGATGATCTAGGTTTTAGCGAACCAACACAAGTTCAGGAAAAATCTTTTTCTGTTATACTTTCTGGAAAAGATATGGTTGGAATAGCGCAAACCGGTACAGGTAAAACATTTGCGTATATGTTGCCCATATTGCGCGATTTACAGTTTTCAAAACAAATTAATCCACGAGTGATGATATTGGTTCCCACACGTGAACTGGTAATACAAATAGTTGAAGAAATAGAAAAGATTGCCAAATATATGAACGTTCGTGTTTTGGGTGTTTATGGTGGTACCAATATCAATACACAAAAACAGGCAATTGCTCAAGGTACAGATATCATTGTAGCAACTCCCGGAAGACTTTATGATTTGGTATTAAGTAGAGCGTTAAAGCTAAAATCAATTCAAAAACTTGTGATTGATGAGGTAGATGTAATGCTTGATCTTGGTTTTCGTTTTCAATTGCTAAATATTTTTGAAACCCTACCAGAGCGTAGACAGAATATCATGTTTTCGGCTACTATGACCGATGATGTTGATGCCTTGATTAATGACTATTTTATAAATCCTACCAAAATTTCAATTGCTGTAAGCGGTACTCCTCTTGACAATATTAGTCAACATTGTTATCAGGTGGCAAATTTTTATACGAAGGTCAATTTACTTGCACATTTATTAAAAGATAAAGAGGAATATAATAAAGTATTGGTATTTGTATCTAATAAACGGAGTGCCGACAGATTGTTTGAAGCATTAGAAGAAGTGTATGATTCTGAAGTTTGTGTGATCCATTCAAATAAAACACAGAATTATAGGATACGTTCTATCAAGCAATTCGATATAGGAGAAAATAGAATTTTGGTAGCTACTGATGTCATGGCTCGCGGACTAGATCTTAATGAAATTAGTCATGTTGTCAATTTTGATACACCAAAATTTCCCGAAAACTATATGCATCGTATTGGGAGAACTGGTAGAGCTGCACATGAAGGAAAAACGATATTATTCTCTACTGAAAAAGAACAAGAAGCAAAAGAGGCTATAGAAATCTTGATGTCTTATAAAATTCCTATGCTAGATTTTCCTTCAGGTGAAGTTGAGATTTCAAAACAACTAACGCCTGAAGAACGACCTAGAATTATTGAAAGGGAAAATCCTCATAAAAAAAATAAAGAAACTGCTGGAGCTTCTTTTCATGAAAAAAGTAAGAAGAATAGCAAAACAAACCAAGGAGGGTCTTATAGAAGAGAAATAGCTAAAAAATATAAAAAACCCAAGACCAGAGGGGATAAAAATTATAACAAACGAAATAAAAAGAAGTAGTCTATATTTTAGTTTACCTTGTCATTCCTAGACTTGCAGGAATCTATTAGAAAAAATGTCACATTGAGCGCAGTCGAAATGCTTAGAAACGTTGGTATGAAAATCCTTCGACTGCGCTCAGGAGGACATACTAATTACTTTTCGAACAAACTCTTAATTCTAAGAAATAACCTTTTTAAATTAAGGTGTCAGTCTTTGATCCACGGAAGCGTTAAATTACAATGTCTTCACGACTACAGCTAATCGATATTGAGAATTTACAAAAATACCTCTTTTTACAGCAGGTTTTAGTGTTGGCAAATCAGCGATGCTTTGTCTAATAATAGTATCTAGTTTTGGTAGTTGATCGATGATGCTTTCTGGTGACTTGATCTCAACAACACTTGCTTTACCAGTATTGTCGATTAAAATATCAATAAGAGTAGTGTCATTTACACGCTCCTTGACCTTTAATTCATTTTCTTGTAGTGATAGCGATAGTTTTTGTGTTAACGTAATTTCGAAGCATTTCTTTTGATTATCATTTTCAGCAAAATTTTCACAATCAGTAAAAATTGGATAGACGTCAACTTTAGTAAAGTCGATCAGTGTATCTAAAACTTGCAAATTACTTTTTGTGGTCGATGTAGAAGTCGAAAAATAATCACAGGAAGTTAAAAATAATAGTAAAAAAAGGAAACTTGAAATTTGCCTTAACATTGTTGTTCTCTAATTACTACGAAAGTACAATATTTTGTCAAATAATTTAATCGGTTTTTTCTCCACTCATAAATAAATCTTTTTTAATTTCTTTGATGCGTTGTTTTGCATATAATGTAGACTCTTTATCCTTATCAGAAAATGATTCAACATACTTTTCAAAATGTTGCAATGCTATTTTTTTGTCTTTATAATAATCATCTTCAGTCATGGCCAATTGAAATAATAACTGATAGTTTCTTGCGTTATTTTTATAACCTTCATGAAAAGATTTTAAGGCATTTTTCATTTCTTTCTGTTCTAATTGTACCAATCCTAATTGATAATAATTTTTATCAAGTTTAGGTTTTTGGTAGTAGATTGACATTGAAAAATAATAGGCTGCTTTGTCAAAGTTTTTCATTTCTTTTTGAACCAATCCCAAATTGTATGCTACACTAACATCTTTAAAATCTTTTTTTTGAGCAATTTTAAAATATTCTTCTGCCTTTTTAAAATTTTTCATATTCAGATAAATTAACCCATACATTTTGTAAGTAAACATGGTTTTAAAATTCAGATCCTCCAATTTTTTAAGATAGACCAATGCAGTGTCGAACTCTTTGTTTAAAAAAGCGTCATTCGCTTTCAACTGATTAAAATTGATGCTTTTAGGATTGATTTTTAACCCTTTATTAATAAAAAGGGTAGTAGAATCTTTAAATTTTAATTTTCTATAAAACTTGGCAAGGTTATAAATACTTTTTAGGTGTAATGAATCAATGCTATATGCTTTTAAAAAGTTATTGATACTATTAGTAAAGCCTGACGATCCTTGTTTTTCATAGGCCACTCCTAATTGGTATGGATAATTCGGATTCAAACTGTCTTTTTTACTCAGCTCCTCAAATAGTTCAATTCCTTTTATTATTTTTTTCTCGCTCATATATACTTTTGCTAAAGTATATGTAAGAAGTAAGTTGTCTGGATTCGTTTGTAAAGCTTCATGATAGAATTGGATCGCTTTTTCTGGATTACCGATAGATTGATAACTTTTACCCAATTGCTCTTTTAGCTTATCGGTAGGGTTCAGTGCAAAAGCTTTGTCATAAAATTCAATCGCCTTAGAATGATCACCTACCTTTTGATAGATATTTGCTGTTTTTTCAAATATTTCAGAAGTTGGGTTTTTTACATTCTCTAATTCAGTCAACGCTAACTGATAATTACCCGTTTCTAAGATACTGTCTACAACTTTTAAAGCCGAAGTTTGTGCTTCGGTTTTAAAAAAGAATGCCATTAAAATGATAAATAACAAATTTTTTTTCACGTGTTTCAAATTAATATTGTGAAAGTACATTTTTTATAATTTAATTTATGTAGTTTTTATTATAAAATAAAAGTAACAAAAACTTAATTTAGCATACTTATTGGTATAGAAGGAAAAACAATATAAAAACATGGATATATTTTTGTTGATACTTGGGTTTTTAATCATGCTTTTAGGCTTGATCGGCTCATTCTTGCCTGTATTGCCCGGACCCTTGACCGGATGGATAGGTTTACTCGTGTTACATTTATCAGATGCTGTGCCAATGAATTGGACTTTTCTAGGAATCACGCTTGGTATTGCACTATTAATTTGGCTGCTTGATTATCTTATACCTGCCATGGGAACCAAAAAATTTGGAGGTAGTAAATCAGGAGTAATAGGTACTACATTAGGATTAATTATTGGCTTATTATCACCAATCCCATTAGGATTTATTATAGGCGCATTTGTTGGAGCCTTTATAGGAGAATTAATTCACGATAGTAAAGATACTTCAAGAGCGGTTAAAGCAGCCTTTGGTTCTTTCTTAGGGTTCTTATTCTCTACCACATTAAAATTTATGGTAAGTCTTGTGTTTTTGGTCTTATATATTAATAAAACTAGTGAACATTGGGCTGCATTAATTAGTTAAAAAGAAAAAGCTTTCCATTTTAATGGAAAGCTTTACATGAATTTAGCGATTTCAATTCCTAGTATAACTGTATTCTTTAATTTCTTTTTCAATTTAGGGTTTCATAGCAATTTTCCCTTTTACGATTACATTAATTAAAAATTTAATGTTTATTGTAAATGTTTCTTTTTAGTGACTTTTTAAAAGTTTACTTTATGTTTCACTTACGTATATGAAACAATCGGGATGTAAATCTTCCTACCCTCAAAAGGAAAAATTTCCAATAATAATCATAAAATACTATCAATCAAATAATTAAAGCGTATATAATTTTTAAAAAACTATAGTTGGATTCTGTAATTAGGTTAATCAACCTTTGGTACATTAACTTCTGAACCAAAAAATAGTGCATTAAAGAAAAGTTTATTCGTACCATACCAGGCACCTCTAAAATTAGGATTATCTGCGAAGAGAATTACGCGTCCACTTCCTATTTTACTTACAATTATTGAAGCTGATTTTTTTAAATAGGTATTCATGTTTTTAGAAGTAATGAATCCGTCAACATGAGGGCTTTTAGTATATTTTGACACAGTAGCATATGGATTTTTACTAGGCGACAACCAAACGTTACTATTTCTATACACTGGTAATGTCTTTCTTTGATAACCAAAAGCTAAAGGATGAGTAAGGTCTAGATCAACATTAAAAATAGCGCCTCCTACTCTTTCTTTTCCAATATGCTCTGCAGCATCCCCATAAGGCAATTGCTTAATCACTTTATTAGAATCTTTGGGTTTTTTAATGAATGATTCTTTTACTAATTTCTTTTTAATTGCCCAAGAACTAGCCAGTCTGGTAGTAATTAGTGTGTTACCAAGAGCTACCCAATTCTTTATCTTCATTCGTTGTAAACTATCCAATTGAGTATAGCTTCCAGAAACCATAACCAGGGTATTATATCTATTTAAATCTACGCGTTTAAAAATACGTAGCGGTACTTTGGTGATTGGCATTTTTAACTTAGTATCCAACAAATGCCAAACTTCACCAGCTTCATATGAAGATACTCCATCTCCAACAAGCATTAATGGTTTAGGCTTTTTCAAGCTTCTGAAATTACGGCTTCCTAAATCTATTCCTTGTTTACTATATCCTGTATTTACTGCATATGCTTGAACATTATAATTTTTGGTTGCAGTTTTAATCAGTTTGTACAACTTATTAGAATCGATATCTTGTAAGCTTACAGGTATCAATAATGTACCTCTATTAAATTGATGTTTTTCTTGATTGGCATCAATAGAAAAAGGTTTGAAAGCAGCTTTTAGCTTAACCTTGTGTTGTTGCAAATAATACAATACAGAAGGCGCATAATAATCATCCCAAGGAATTAAATATGCATATTGAGATTGTTCAAATTCACTGGTCTTAAATAGGTCATTTGCGTTAGTAATTTTAGCACCATTTTTTAAAGTACCCGTAACTTTGCTATATGGCATATTATAAAAGTTTACCGTAGACCAAGCGGATGCGTCGTAATAAACACTATCTCTATACTGGCTATACGTTTCGAACATAGTTTGTACCATTCTGTATTGTGCTTGTCTGGTAGGTACTATAAAGGAACTTCCTTTTTTAAAAGATGCATTGTTCAAACGTATAGATTTATCTAATTGATACACATCTATTTTGTGTTTTAATAAAAGGTCGATGAATTCTTTAGTTCTATTTTTGTCATGATCGTCGCCAAAAACATATCCTTTTATAGCGCTTTTTTCAGCAGTTTTAATACCTGATGTAAAAAAACGATGTTTATATTCATTCAAATAGTCTTTATTGTCAATAGTAGCTTTAATAGTAGCAAAGCTTGATATATATTGATTTCTAATGGTAAATTTAAATGTGATTTTACCCATATCTGTTTCTTGAACATGACCTCTTGAACTGGCTTGTTCAAATAACAAAGCCAATGCGCCTTGTAAGTCAGGATAAGACGAACCATACCCGGGGTATGTACCATCAAAAGCTTCTTTGGTAAAATAAAAGGAATCTATTTTATTTAGATCTGAAGAAAATTGTTTTGCGAAAAGTTCATTTAAAGTAGTGTAATTTTCTTTAGGCATAATAGGATTTTTTGAAGCAATAGGTTTCATTGGTTCAAAGAAATAAGTACTATTGGTTCCCATTTCATGAAAATCGGTTACTACATTCGGATACCATTGATGATACCAGTTTAATTTTCCTTGACTTTCAGGATGAACAGCTAATAACCAGTCTCTGTTTAAATCAAACCAATAATGATTAGTTCTTCCTCTTGGCCAAGATTCGTTATGCTCCATATCATATTTGTCGGCTACCAAAGGATTACCTCTTCTTGAATTTGCCCATTGTGTATGTCTATCCCTACCATCAGGATTTATAGTTGGGTCGATAAAAACTACCGCATCATTTAAATACGAAATAACATCTTTATTTTTTGAAGCAATTAATGTATAAGCAGTTAGCATGGCAGCTTCTGCACTTGAGGGTTCATTGCCATGAACGCCATAGGCTAAATTTATGAATACAGGCAATTGACTAACATCAATTAACGGACTTTTCACATCGACTAATTGTAAATGTTTTTTTCTCAGCTCTTCAAGACTATTAATATTCGTTGTATTAGAAATATTCAACATAATAAGCTCGCGTTGTTCATGAGTTTTTCCATAAACAGTAATAGTTGCCTTATCGGATATAGAGGCTAACTTCTTAAAATAGGCAACAATCAAATCATGTCGCGTATGATATTGACCAATAGGATAACCCAGAAATTCTTCGGGACTAGGAATGTTAGTGTCGAATGGACCTTGAGTTTTATAAAAATAATCTTGTGAAAAAACGGTAATATTAAAGATGAAAATTAAAAAGTAAGGAAGAAGTTTTTTCATGATGGAGATGAATTAGTTGATTTAAAAAGAAGCTAACGATTAGCCCTACTAAGGTACAAAAAGAATCTGATTTAAAAGTTGATGGTATAGATTTATAAAACAAAAAAGCATTCCAAAAGTTGGAAAAAATTTAGATAGATTCACTACTAAACCTCAGTGTTTTTTTTAACATCAAAACAATACAACTTATATTAATTTTTCTCTTTCTAAAAATCTTGCATTTCGGATAGTGTTCAAATTTATTATCTAACGAACTATATTTCAACTTTTTAATTAATTTTAATTTAAATATCTAGGAATAGCCCTTTTCTTAAATTATCTTTGTAGAGAAATTATTTTGTGCTATTTTAGATGTACATTTAGAAATATATCAACCTTGAATTTGAAAAAAGAAATAGTACTTGTAGTATTTGTCACCTTTTGTATTAGCACAATGAATGCTCAATCTAAAGGTAACAAAAGAGTCAATTCATTTTATGGAAATTGGAGCCTCGGAGCAGGTATTAACGTAGTAGATGATTCCGGGACTAAAGGGAAAAATTTTTTTAATGTCGAAGAAAATTGGAATTTAAGTTCTCCTTTTACAGTTAGTATAGAATATTATATCGATAATCAATGGAGTATTTCTACTACCGGGTCAATGAATAATTATGTTTCTGGTAAAAATATTGATAGTCTTGGCCTTGTTGCTAAAGGGTTTACTGCTGATTATTTTGCTGTTGACCTATCTACTAGATTTTATTTTGGCGACTTATTCTCAAGTTATGCTTTCGATACCTATATGTTTTTAGGGGTTGGATATAATCAGATAGGCCGTTATAAAATAGATCCATTCAAGGTCGACCAGCCTATCGATGTTGATACTTTACCAAATGAAATAAATGGTATACCAATTGATGAAAATGGATTTTATGATATGCCAGCCGTGGATAAAATCACCTTAAATGCTGGTGTAGGGTTTAATTATTGGTTTGCGAAAAAATGGGGTCTAAACTTTAATTTCTCAGGTAAAGTTGCGATTCGAAATGATGAACCCAAAATTGGACCAAATAGTATATCCAATCACGCACAATTTTCGGTAGGGGTTATTTATTTTTTTAGTAAAAAACAGTAGTTTTTATTAAAAAGGAAGACTGTAGTTAATCAAAAGTCGGTAAGCCTTATTAACAAATGCCAGACTCTTGAAAAAGTAGTCCAACTCCATATGAATAGTTTAGAAATCTGTTAAAATTATTTACTGACTTCTATAAACAAAAAAAGCAACCCAATTCTGGGAAGCTTTCCATTGACTAACTTAGTAAGTTAGGACAGTTTATGTGAAAACTGTCAAAAACAACACAACTATTTTTAAATTCTCAACGACTTAGAGAAAAATTGCGGTCTGGACGGGACTCGAACCCGCGACCCCCTGCGTGACAGGCAGGTATTCTAACCAGCTGAACTACCAGACCGTTTGTTAATTAAGCTTAGATAAAAAGTTCGATTTCTTTGATTCTTGAGAAATCGTTCTCTTTGAATAGCTTCTGTTCTAGTATTATATTCTTCAAAATAAACAATATGCCATGGTGTTTTACGGCTTGTATATTTTGATAATCCTTGATTATGAAAATCTAATCGCTTATCTAGATCGTTTGTTTGACCAATATAAAACGAATTGTCCTTTTCACTTTCTAAAATATATACATAAAACATATAAAAGAACTTAATGTTGGTTTGGAGTGACAGGCAGTCCCGAGTACTCGGGATAACCAGCTGAACTACCAGACCGTTGCTTTATAGCGGTTGCAAATATAAACTCGTTTTTTATATCTGCAAAGCGTTTCTATAATTTTCTTACAAAAATCTTTTTCTACTAATAAGATATGTCGATAAAACTTGTTCAAAACCATCATTAATATCTACCGGAACATAATCTATTTTATATTGCATACATTTCATTTTCAAAGCCTTAAAATAATTATCGACAGTTTTTTTATAGTTTTCTTTAACCGTGTCGGCATATAAATTAATATGTTCTCCGGTCTCAACATCTATAAATCTTTTCGGTGTATTATCGAAATCAAAATTTAATTCATGCTTACCATCATAGGTATGAAATAATATTACTTCATGTTTGTTGTATTTTAAATGTCTAAGCGCTTCAAATAATTCAGCCTCATCTTTATCTGCCTGAAACATATCAGTAAACAAAAAGATCATTGATCGTCTATGAATTTTATCAGCAATTTCGTGAAGTGCAGTATATGTTTTTGTTTTGGAGTGAGATTGATGTTCTAAAACGTTTCCAAGGTTATCTAATAACATTCTTCTATGACGTTCACTTCCTTTGGCAGGAGCGTAATATTCATTCTTTTCAGCATAGATACTCAATCCGTAAGCATCACGTTGGCGTTTTAAAATTTCCAACAAAGCCGCAGAGGCTATAACCGAAAAACCTATTTTATTTAAATTATCAATAGATGGTTTTTTTTGAAGCGGATAGTGCATCGAAGCTGAATTATCTAAGATTATATGACATCTTAAATTCGTTTCTTCTTCATAACGTTTTACAAAGAGTTTGTCGGTTTTAGCATAGAGTTTCCAATCAATATGCTTGGTGCTTTCGCCTTTATTATATAAACGATGTTCAGCAAATTCAACCGAAAATCCGTGAAACGGACTTTTATGTAACCCGGTTATGAATCCTTCAACTACTTGATGGGCAAGTAGCTCTAAGTTTTTTATGCCGAATATGTTTTTTACTTCTTGAATAGCCATCTACATAAAATAAAAAAGTTTGATCCAATCCCAATTGAAATAGGGATCGGGACCAAACCATTACACAATTTTTATCAGATCGATTTAAACGAGTGCTTCTAATTTTTCAGTATATGTTGCTTTTGGCGCAACACCTACCTGCTTATCAACTACTTCGCCATTCTTAAATATCAATACTGTAGGGATATTTCTAACTCCATATTTAGCAGCAAATTCTTGGTTTGCATCTACATCTACTTTAGTAATAACCGCTTTTCCTTCAAAATCAGTATTTAATTCCTCAACAATCGGAGTCAACATTCTGCAAGGTCCACACCATGCCGCCCAAAAATCTACTAAAACAGGTTTATCTGATTTTAATACTACTTCGTCAAAAGTAGCATCTGTAACTTCTAATGCCATATTATTTTATTATTTTAATTATGTTGTCTTATTTAACTATGCAAAAATAAACAAATATTTTGCCAAATATAACATAGCTAAATCACTTTTGCTTATAATAGTATCTAAAATAGTTATTTCCTTACAATTTAATCTGAAATGGTTTTAGTTTACTTTCTCGCCATTAACAAATGTCTGTAATACTTTTATCTTCGGAACTTCATTAATTTCAACCTCCATAATATTCTGATCAAGAATAATAAAATCAGCAAATTTACCAGTCTCAATACTGCCTTTTTCATTTTCTTCAAAGTTTGAATAGGCTGCCCAGATAGTCATTCCTTTTAAGGTTTCTTCACGTGATAATGCATTCTCTATTTGAAACCCGTCTTCTGGATAATTATTCAAATCTTTTCTAGCAACCGCAGCATAAAATGTTAAAAACGGACTCACTTTCTCAACAGGAAAATCAGTTCCAAGAGCGACTTTACCAAATTTATTTAATAGGTCTTTGTATGCATAACCACCTTTTATTCGCTCAGAACCCACACGGTTTTCAGCCCAATACATATCAGAAGTAGCATGTGTGGGTTGTATTGACGGTATGATATTTTTAAAAGCTTCAAAATCTTCTGGCGACACAATCTGCGCATGTTCAATTCGCCAACGCCTGTCTTTTTTACCTTTCAACACCTCTTTATAAGTTTGTAGTAAGGTATGATTTGCCGAATCACCAATTGCGTGAGTATTCATTTGAAATTCTGAATCTGCAATACGTTTTGCTGTAGATCGTATTGTTTCTATATCAAAGATCATAGCTCCATAATGATTCGGTTGATCACTATAGGGTTTTCGCATTGCTGCCCCTCTAGAACCCAAAGCACCATCACCATAAAACTTAAAGGAACGAATATTCAATCTGCCAGAATTACTAATTCCCTTGTTCAAATAATAATCTAAATTTTGTTCGTTTGCAGTAACCATCGCATACATACGGATTTTCAATTCTCCTGCTTGTTGTAAGCTATCAATAAGTTCTATAACCTTTCTATCTAAACCAGCATCATCAACAGTGGTTAGTCCTAACTCAAAACATATTTTTTCTGCATTTTTTAAGGCTTGAGTTGCTTCTGTTAATGTTGGTTCGGGTATTGTAGAAAAAATTAAACTCATGGGACTATCAATGATAACACCAGTTAATTTTCCTTCCTTTTTAAGAATATCTCCACCAGAAAATGGAGTATTAACTGTTATACCTGCCAAATTGATGGCAGCTTGATTTACTAGTAATGCATGACCATCAATACGCGAAATTGCTACAGGTGTGTCTGGAAATAGGGCATCTAGTTTTTCTTTGGTTGGAAATTCTTTTATTTTCCAATCATTTTGGTCCCAACCTCTGCCAGTTATATAACTTACCTTTTTTTCTTTTTGAAAAGCAACAAGTTTTTCTAAAACTTCATCATAACTTTTAGTACCTGTTAAATCTACTTTTTGTTGCTGTAATCCTAATCCGTAAAAATGACAATGAGCATCAATGAATCCGGGGACAATAGTTTTTCCGTTCAGATCTAAGGTTTCAATTGCAACATATTTTTTTTGAATCTTATTTTTCGTTCCAACCGCAATAAATTTTCCGTTTTTAACAGCAAAAGCATCCGCTTTAGCGAAACTATCATTAACAGTATAGATGTTAGCATTGGTTACAATAAGGTCAGCTTTTTCTTGTTTAGAGCAGGCTGTCAGTATAAGTAAAATGGAGAATGTTAGGATATAATTTTTCATGAGAATGAGTGATTTTTGATGCCTAAATGTACAACAAATATAAAATAACGAATCGTTTTTAATTTTCAGTTTGAAAATAAAAAGTAAATTTAAACCCACATTACAAAGTTCTAATGCATAATGTGGATTAAACTCAAATTATAAGTATTTAATAGTATGAACATTGTTGTAATTGGCGCAGGAGGTGTTGGTGGTTATTTTGGTGGGAGAATAGCCGAAGCCGGATTTGATGTCACTTTTATTGCTAGAGGAAAACATCAGGAAGCTATTAAAAATAATGGATTGCAAGTTAAAAGTATTGATGGAGATTTTCTTGTGCACCCAAAAGTTACGAGTGATATCAATGACGTAGAGAATCCTGATTTAATTGTTCTGGGTGTTAAGTCATGGCAAATAGTTGACGTAGCGAAACAATTAAAACCAATTGTGTTGGAAAATACAATGGTGTTGCCTTTACAGAATGGAGCGGATAATGCGGATAAATTATTATCAGTTTTAGATTCAAAAAATGTAATCGCAGGTTTGAGTAGAATAGTGAGTAAAATAGAAGCCCCTGGTAGTATCAATCATTTTGCTTTTGAACCTCAAATTGTTTTTGGCGAATACAACAATGAAAAAACAGAGCGTATAAAAAAAGTAAAAGCCGTTTTTGATACAGCAGGTTTTAAAAATAACATATCTACTGATATCCATCTTGATATTTGGCGGAAATTCTTATTTATAGCAATGATTAGTGGTATTGGAGCATTAACTCGGACAGTTTTTGGTGTGATGCGAGAAGATAAAGGTATTCGTGAAATGATATATCAAACGGCCCTTGAATTAATGAATGTTGCCAATGCTAAAGGAATTCGCTTGACTAAGAAAGACATTGAAATTAATATGCAAGCTATTGATAAAACAGCTTATAGTACTACGGCATCTATGCAACGTGATGTGATGGAGAATCGACCATCTGAACTTGAAAATTTTAATGGCTATATCGTAAAACAAGGCAAATTTTTGGGTATTAAAACTCCGGTTAATAGTTTTATTTATCATTGTTTACTGCCTCAAGAATTGAATGCAAGAAAGCTGAAGTAAAGGTTTCACGTTCTTAATATAAACCTTAAATTTGCCAATTGAAAAAATAGATAGAATGAGTTACCATTTCAACGATATAGAAGCCAAATGGCAAAAGTATTGGGCTGAGAAGCAAACATTTAAAGCCTCAAATAATTCTGATAAGCCTAAGTACTATGTACTTGATATGTTTCCTTATCCTTCGGGAGCAGGTTTACATGTTGGACATCCTCTAGGCTATATAGCCAGTGATATTTATGCGCGCTATAAACGCCATAACGGATTTAACGTTTTACATCCCCAAGGCTATGACTCTTTCGGTTTACCCGCTGAGCAATATGCTATTCAAACGGGTCAACATCCCGCAGTAACCACTGAAGAAAATATTAAAACTTATAGACGTCAATTAGATCGAATAGGGTTTTCATTCGATTGGAGCAGAGAAGTACGTACTTCAGATCCGAAATTTTACAAATGGACACAATGGATATTTATTCAATTATATAACTCATGGTATAATAATGATACTGATAAAGCAGAAGATGTTAGTAGTTTAGTTTCTGTTTTTGCAACAAATGGGAATGTTGCTGTGAACGCTTCCGCGGATGATGACATAGAAGAGTTTACTGCTGAGCAATGGAATGACTTTTCAGAAAAGGAACAACAAGAAATATTAGCAAAATATAGACTGACCTATTTATCAGAAACCGAAGTAAATTGGTGTCCGGCATTAGGTACTGTGTTGGCAAATGACGAAATTGTAAATGGTGTTTCTGAACGTGGAGGACATCCAGTAGTCCGTAAAAAAATGAAGCAATGGTCTATGCGAATCACCGCATATGCACAACGATTATTAGATGGATTAAACACCATTGATTGGCCGCAACCTTTAAAAGATTCGCAGACGAATTGGATTGGACGTTCTGAGGGAGCAACCGTGACTTTCCCCATCCTATCCTTCCCCAATGGGGAAGAGAAAGCAGGTTCTGAAAATCTGAATGAAAGAGATCCTTCCCTTACCAAAAAATCTAGGACGGGAGGCTATATGACAGGCGGAAATAATTCTCATTTATTGATTGAAAAAGCGCAAGAAATGAGAGCTAATCCCACTCAAGCAGAAGCAGCTCTTTGGCAACAATTAAAAAGCAAACAATTAAACGATAAATTTAGACAACAACATTTAATAGATGACTTTATTGTTGATTTTGTGTGTTTATCGAAAAATCTAATTATAGAAGTTGATGGAAAAATTCATGATGATCAAATAGAAAAAGACGAAGAACGAACTAAGATTTTAGAAAACTTAGGTTATAAAGTTATTCGTTTTAAAAATGAAGAGGTAATCAGCAATGTTGATGAAGTAATTTCGAAAATTAAAAAGGAGTTAGAATTAACTCCTCTTTCCTTTGGAAAGGGGTTGGGGGATAGAATTTCTGTGTTTACTACAAGGCCCGACACCATCTTCGGTGTTTCATTTATGACCTTAGCTCCAGAACACGAACTGGTATCGAAAATAGTGACAGATAAACAAAAAGAAGCTGTAAATGAGTATGTAACAGCCACAGCAAAACGCAGTGAACGCGATAGAATGGCTGACGTTAAAACTATTTCAGGTGTATTTACCGGCGCATATGCTGAGCATCCTTTTACCAAAGAACCCATACCGATCTGGATAGGTGATTACGTACTGGCAGGCTATGGTACTGGTGCAGTAATGTCCGTGCCTTGTGGTGATGAGCGTGATTACGCTTTTGCTAAACATTTTAATATTGACATTCCTAATATTTTTGAAGGTGTTGATATTAGTGAAGAGGCATTTGCTGATAAAGAGAAAACAATCATTGCCAATAGCGATTTCTTAAACGGAATGAATTATAAAAAAGCTACCAAACGTGCTATTTACGAATTGGAACAGCTGGGGCAAGGCAAAGGCAAAATAAATTATCGATTACGTGATGCAGTATTTAGCCGTCAACGTTATTGGGGTGAGCCATTTCCCGTTTATTATAAAAACGGACTCCCTCAAATGATTGATGAAAAGTATTTGCCAATCCACTTACCCAAAGTAGAAAAATATTTACCTACCGAAGACGGAAAACCTCCATTGGGAAATGCTGAGGTTTGGGCGTGGGATACAAAACAGTCGGCAGTGGTCAGTAATCAGTTAGCAGATAATAAAACGGTGTTTCCGTTAGAGTTAAACACTATGCCGGGATGGGCAGGGAGTTCATATTACTTTAATCGTTATATGGATTCTCATAATGAGGAAGAGATTTTCTCAAAAGAGACCATTAATTATTGGCAAGACGTTGATTTGTACATTGGTGGTAGTGAACATGCTACAGGGCATTTGTTATACTCACGTTTTTGGCAAAAGTTCTTATTTGATAAAGGCATTGTACCAGTTGATGAATATGCGAAAAAACTCATTAATCAAGGAATGATTTTGGGGACGAGTGCTTTTGTTTATAGATGGGAGTTTAAAAATGAGAATGATGCTAGCAAAGCAAAAAAGGTAATTTTTGTAAGTAAAAATTTTAAAGAAAAAATTATTAATGAAAGAAGTTCTATTGAGAATTCTAAAAACGTTTTTGATGAGAATCATTTTGATTTATTAAATTCTCTTAAAGAGAAAGATACTTCTAAAAGTGAATGGTCTCAGTTTACACCAATTCATGCAGATGTTTCTTTTGTAAATGCATCCGATGAATTAGATATTGAAGCATTTAAAAAATGGCGACCTGAATTTAAAAATGCTGAATTTATTTTAGAAGAGGATGGAACTTTTAAAGTTTCTCGCGAAGTCGAAAAAATGTCCAAGTCCAAATACAATGTCGTCAATCCAGATGCCATTTGTGAACAGTATGGAGCAGACAGTTTACGTTTATATGAAATGTTTTTAGGTCCGTTAGAGCAAGCAAAACCTTGGAATACTGCCGGTATTACAGGTGTACATGGTTTCTTGAAAAAATTATGGAAATTATATCACAATGGAGAAGATTTTAATGTGAGTGAAACAGAACCTTCAAACGATGATCTAAAAACTTTACACAAAACCATTAAAAAAGTAGAGGAAGATATTGGGAGTTTTTCATTCAACACCTCAGTTTCTACCTTTATGATAGCGGTAAACGAATTGACAGCTCAAAAATGTACAAGCAGAAATATTTTAGAGCCATTATTAATATTGATTTCTCCTTATGCACCTCATATTGCGGAAGAATTATGGTCTAAATTAGGTCATACAACATCTATTTCTACAGCTCCTTTTCCAATATTTGAAGAAAAGTATTTAGTAGAAAGCACTAAAAATTATCCTATTTCATTTAATGGTAAAATGCGTTTTACTATGGAATTGTCATTAGACTTAAGTAAAGAAGATATTGAAGCTGCAGTAATGGCACACGAAAAAACACAGGCGCAATTGCAAGGTCGAATGCCTAAAAAGGTGATAGTGGTACCTGGAAAAATTGTGAATATAGTAGGATAAATAGGGATATAGCTGTTATATATCTAGAATATTAGTTATTTTTGATAAAATTAAATGCTTATGAATAAATTTTTCTCTTTAATTGGTATTGTAGTATTCACTTTTCAAATTGCACAGTCGCAAGAATTGTATGTCGGTGCTAATGCAGAGTTTTACTTAAAAAAGAATACTAACTTTACAACTAGCAATACTATTGTTACACTTAATCCTTCGGGAGTTTTTTCTGTTGAGGCAGGTACTACTTGGGGCTCTGCATCAGAATATGTCAACGGAAAAGTAATAGGGTATGGAACAGGAATAACCAAATTACCTACAGGTAATAATGGTGTGTATGCCCCAGTTACAGCAAACCATACAGGAGATATAAATGCAACATATTTTAATTCCTCACCGCTTAGCGGATCTAACGGAACAGATGTTGACGCAGTATCAAATGTTGAGTATTGGGAATTAACAGGAAATGCGGTAATTACGTTACCTTGGAATGCAAGTAGTGATATTACTACTTTGGTCAATGATAACGGCGGAGTATTAAATTCCGTGGCTGTTGTAGGGCATAGTGGAGGTGTTTGGGATTTAGTAAGCGCTTCAAGTACAAATACAGTAACAGGCGACCTTACAAATGGTGATGTAACTAGTGATAACGCAAATGAAGTTAATTTAAACGGATTTTCACAATTTACTTTTGGTATTGATCATCAAGTAGTTTTAGGTATTGATGATTTATTTTTAAATACCGAAATAAATATCCTTTCAAATCCAATTCGTAGAGGGGATAATATAAAATTCAACTCTTCTAATGACTTTACAGGATTACAGGTGACACTGTACGATATAAGTGGACGAAAATTACAGGTTTATAAAAACATCTTTTCAAATAACGGAATTGGTATTCTGCAGAAACCAAATGTGTCTAGTGGAATATACATTTTAAGATTTGAACAAGAAGGAAAACAAGGAATCAAAAAAATAATCATAGAATAACAATCAAATAATTAAATAGTTATGAATAAAAACATAAAATTGTTCGTGTTACTTTTTTCTATCTCTTTTGCAAGTTTTGCGCAAGTAGGTATAGGTACTACAACACCAGATGCATCGTCGGCACTTGAAGTGAATGCTACAGATAAAGGATTTTTAATGCCAAGAATGACCACTGCACAAAGAACCGCTATTGCTAGCCCTGTTATGGGTTTACAAGCATATGATACAGATACAAAATCTGTTTGGACCTTTGATGGAACAGATTGGAAAGAAGGAGATGGCGGAGCAGGGAAGTTTGTAGATGGAGCAACACCAGACATAGCGTATTATGACGGTAAAGTAGGTATTGGTTTAAATGCTTTTTCAGACGCTCATAAACTATATGTAAAAGGTATAAAAACAACTGATGTTGCACATACAGCAGTAAGGATCGATGCAGACTACGAAGGTACAGGTACAAGCCCATCAACGTATGGCTTAGCAGCTTTTGCAAGAAACCAAAGTACTGCAACAGTTGGTTTTGCAATTGGAACACAAGGGATCATTGAAAATTCAAATGGAACAGGGACAATTAATACAGCTGTCGGATCATGGCCTCAAGTTAATAATACTGGAACTATGGGTTTTGCAGGTGGATTATTTACTTCTGTTAACAATCAAGGTACAATGACCACCGCCGAAGGATTTGGAGCGAATATTTTTAATGCAGCCGGTAAACAAATTGATGATGTTTTTATGCATTATGTAAATGTAACTAATAATGGTACCATAAACAAGGTGTACGGATTGTATGCAGAATATCAAGGAACAGGAACCGCTACAGATACGTATGCTTTGTATATAAAAAATAATTTTAATAAAGGAACGAATGATAATTTTGCCATTTATTCAGCTTCTGACGCCGATTCTTATTTAGAAGGAAATGTAGGTGTAGGCACAACTTCACCTCAACAAAAAATCCATATAAGTGGAGCGATGCGTTTAGAGCCTCAGGCGACAGCACCTGCAAATGCATCTTTAGGAGATTTATATGTGAATACCGATGGTAAATTGTATTTTTATGATGGTACAAACTGGAGAGAAGTACAACTGATTTAGAGTGTATAAAATTATACTTATATAGTAATTTTTTCACGAGTAACTAGTAGAAATAAAAGTTAATAAATGTTGTTATTGTAGACCTTCATTATAGTGGAATTTGAAAACTAGATTGTATCTTCGCCACTTAATTTAAGGGTATGACATTTAATATAGAAATAGTTGGACTCGCAGCAGGAGTTTTAACTACAATTGCCTATCTACCTCAGGTACGTAAAACTTGGAGAACAAAATCAGTAAAAGAACTGTCTCTTTCAATGTATATCGTAATGTTTGTTGGTGTTATGCTTTGGTTAACTTATGGAATATTACTCCAAAGTATTTCAATTATTTTGGCAAATATTGTAACCGGAGCATTAACTTCTACACTTATTTATTTGAAATTGAAATATAAATAATTGTAAATATTTGGAAAACTGAAAAAAGTTATTACATTTGACCTAACAAAAGAAAAACATGAACACAATTTTAAATACTACTTGGTGGTGGAACTTTCGAAACACAACGTTCGTGAGTTAAACCTATAGTATATTTAAATCAAAATACAAAGGCTTGTCAATCACGACAAGCCTTTTTTATTGAACAATATTTACGTCATGTTGAAGATGTCACCCTGAGCGGAGTCGAAGGGTTTTTAAAATAAAAAAATGAAATACAATCTTAAAACACACCACAAAAAAATACTAGCAGATACGATTACACCGGTGAGCGTTTATTTAAAAATAAGAGATAAATTTCCGAATAGTATTCTATTAGAAAGTAGTGATTATCACGCTAACGATAACACTTTTTCATATATCTGTTGCAATCCGATAGCATCAATAAAAGTAAAAGATGAGGTCATTACACAAACCTTTCCGGATGGAAATATAACTCAACTACAGATATCTGATAACACAAATATTCCTATAGAAATTCACAATTTCACGCAACGTTTTAAAGTCGAAAAAGATGCGACTTTTAAATTTATCAATAATGGTGTATTCGGTTATACAGCCTACGATGCCGTTCGTTATTTTGAGGCAGTAGAAATCACAAAAAAGGAAAACGAATTAAACATTCCTGATATATATTATGCGGTTTATCAAAACATTATAGCGATTAATCATTTTAAAAATGAAGCCTATATTTTTGCACATTGCTATGATAGTAATAACAATACAGATGAAATTCATCATTTGATAAAATCGACCAATTTTTCAACATACAACTTTACTACTGATGGAGAAATTTCATCAAACTTAACTGATACAGAATATAAGGATCATGTTGAGTTGGCTAAAAAACATTGTGCAAGGGGAGACGTATTTCAATTGGTATTGTCGAAAAGATTCTCTCAAGGATTTAAAGGTGATGAATTCAATGTATATAGAGCATTACGGAGTATAAACCCTTCGCCATATTTGTTCTATTTTGATTATGGAGATTTTAAAATTTTTGGTAGTTCGCCTGAAGCCCAACTAATCGTAAATAAGGGACAGGCAGAAATTCACCCAATTGCAGGTACGATTAAACGTACAGGGGACGATGAAAGAGATACAAAATTAGCAAAGCAATTATCTAGTGATAAAAAAGAAAATGCAGAGCATGTTATGTTGGTTGACTTGGCCCGTAACGATTTGAGTAGACACGGCAATCAGGTAAAAGTAGAGACTTATAGAGAAGTACAGTTTTTTTCACACGTAATTCATTTGGTAAGTAAAGTTATTGGGCAAAAGCATAAAGAAACGACAACAATGCAGGTGGTCGCAGATACATTTCCGGCAGGAACATTAAGTGGAGCCCCAAAACACAAGGCGATGCAATTGATTGAAAAATATGAAAAAGTAAATCGAGATTTTTATGGCGGTGCTATTGGTTTTATGGATTTTGAAGGTAATTTTAACCATGCCATTATGATTCGTACTTTTCTAAGTAAAGATCATCAGTTGCATTGGCAAGCAGGTGCGGGATTAGTATCAAAATCAGATCCGGAGAACGAATTACAAGAAGTATATCATAAATTAGGTGCATTGACAAAAGCACTGAATATAGCTGAAAGAATATGAAAAAAATACTAGTCATAGATAATTACGACAGTTTTACATACAACTTAGTCCATTATTTAGAAGATTTAGGTTGTGAAGTAACGGTTAAACGAAATGATCAATTGACATTAAAGGAAGTTGAACCATTTGATAAAATCGTTTTGTCACCGGGGCCTGGTATTCCGGATGAGGCTGGATTGCTCAAAGACATCATTAAAGAATTTGCACCTAGCAAAAGTATTTTGGGTGTATGCTTGGGTCAACAAGCAATCGGAGAGGTTTTTGGTGGCAGTATCATTAATTTAGATACAGTGTATCACGGTGTAGCTACCGACATTGATATCATTGTTGATGATGAATTGTTGTTTAACGGATTAGAAAAAACAATTGAAGTAGGTCGTTACCATTCTTGGGTGGTAAATACTAATTTACCCGAGGTACTCGAGGCTACTTCAGTTGATGAAAACGGACAAATAATGTCATTACGCCATAAAAAGTATGATGTAAAAGCAGTACAATTTCATCCGGAATCTGTATTGACACCTGATGGTAAACAAATCTTAGAAAACTGGTTGAATAGTTAGCAGTAGCAGTATTAAGTAAGAAGTACTTGTTCTGGTCATTGAATACAGTCAACTGATTACTAAATAAAAATAGAATTATTAATTTAACAAGTTCTCTCCCTTTGGGAGAGATGTCCAAAAGTACAGAGTGGGCTTATGAAACAACTATTAAACAGACTCATCAATCACGAAACCATCTCAAAAGAGGAGGCAAAACGAGTATTGGTAAATATTTCAAAAAGTGATTATAATCAAAGCCAAATAGCTTCATTTTTAACAGTCTATATGATGCGCAGTATTTCAATAGAAGAATTAGAAGGTTTTCGTGATGCATTATTAGAGTTGTGTATAGCAGTCGATTTTTCTCATTATAACACTGTTGATCTTTGTGGAACGGGAGGTGATGGTAAAAATACCTTCAATATATCAACCTTATCATCATTTGTAACTGCTGGTGCAGGTATAAAAGTTACCAAACATGGTAATTATGGAGTATCTTCTATTTCAGGATCGAGTAATGTTATGGAATATTTAGGGATTAAATTTAGTAATGAAAAAGACTATCTAGAGAAATGTTTAAATGAAGCCGGAATTTGTGTATTACACGCGCCACTGTTTCATCCTGCTATGAAAAATGTAGCGCCTATCCGTAAAGAATTAGGAGTAAAAACATTTTTTAATATGCTAGGGCCAATGGTCAATCCGTCTTTTCCAAAGAATCAAATTGTAGGTGTTTTTAATTTAGAATTAGCGAGATTATACGGATATTTATATCAAAACACAGATAAGAATTTTACTATTTTACATGCGTTGGATGGTTATGATGAGATTTCATTAACAGGAAATACAAAAGTTATTACAAATCAAACAGAAACAATGCTTACGCCAGAAAATTTTGGAGTAGAGCAAATAAAACAACAAGATATTTTTGGAGGAGATACGGTAAAAGATTCCGCAGATATTTTCATGAATGTGATTAGTGGTAAAGGCACAGAAGCACAGAATAATGTAGTTTCAGCTAATGCGGGAATGGCAATTGCTACCGTAAAAAAGGTATCACCAAAAGAAGGGTTTGAATTGGCAAAAGAATCATTGTTAAGTGGTAAAGGATTGGAAACATTGAATAAGGTGCAAAAGTTGAGTAAAATCCCATCCTAAATCCTTCCCAAAGGGAAGGACTTAAAGTATGGGATATGATTATAAACTAAAAACGAAGTCCTCTTTCCTTAGGAGAGAGGATTTAGGAGAGAGGATGAACATACTAGACAAAATAATAAAAGACAAATACAAAGAAGTAACTTTGAAAAAGGAATATATTCCAATTCAAATAATAGAGCAATTACCTTTTTTTGAAAAGCAAACTATTTCTTTAGTTAACAAAGTAAAAAATAGTAAAACAGGAATCATAGCTGAATTTAAACGTCGGTCACCGTCAAAATCAATAATTAATGATACCGCAATTGTTGAAGATGTAGCAATAGGTTATGAAAATGCAGGAGTTAGTGGTATGTCCGTTTTAACAGATGAAATTTATTTTGGAGGTACTACAGATGATTTGTTGATAGCAAGAGAAAGTTCTAATTTACCCCTATTACGAAAGGACTTTGTTATTGACGAATATCAATTGTTAGAAGCAAAAGCCTTTGGAGCAGATGTAATTTTATTGATTGCAGCAGTATTGACAAAACAAGAGATTAAACACTTTTCAGAGTTTGCAAAAAGTATCGGTTTGGAAGTGTTATTGGAGGTACATAATAAAGAAGAATTAAAAAAATCTATCATGCCAAGTATTGATATGTTAGGTGTAAATAATAGAAATTTAAAAACTTTTGAAGTGAGTCTTGAGATGAGTAAAGTTTTAGCAAACCAAATTCCGGATGATTTTGTAAAAGTTTCAGAAAGCGGAATCAGTACAGTAAATGCTATAAGAGAATTACAACCTTACGGTTATAAAGGTTTTTTAATTGGAGAAAATTTTATGAAAACGGATAACCCTGGTGAAAGTGCAAAGCAGTTTATAAAAAACCTCCTCTAACTCCTCCAAAGGAGGAGAATTATCGCGAATATGAATAAAAAATCGACACATAAAGATGCTAATTTCTCTTCCTTAGGGAGAGATGTCTCGAAGAGGCAGAACGGGATTAGGCTTAAAATCTGCGGAATGAAATACCAAGATAATATTGAGGCTGTTGCAGCATTGCAACCAGACTATCTTGGTTTTATATTCTATGAAAAATCTGCTCGATTTTTTGATGGAGTTATTCCTGAATTGCCAAAGAATATAAAAAAAGTGGGAGTATTTGTGAATGCTCCGTTAGAATATATATTTGAAAAAATAAAGAAATATGATTTGCAAAGTGTCCAATTGCATGGTCAAGAATCGCCAGAGTTTTGCGACGCTTTGAAACGTCATTACGAGGAGAGTATCGACGTGGTAATCGCACCAAAAGAAACAGATAGCCATCTTGATCACGTCATCTCGAGCGGAGTCGAGAGGCGAAAGGTTCTTCCATCTTCCAATGATGAGACCCTGAAACGAGTTCAGGGTGATATTGAAATAATTAAAGTATTCTCAATAAAAGACGAATTTGATTTTTCAATACTCGAACCTTATGAAAGCGTATGTGATTATTTTTTATTCGACACCAAAGGGAAACTCCCTGGAGGAAACGGTTATACCTTTAATTGGGAGGAGTTAAAAAAATATCCATCATCAAAACCTTATTTCTTAAGCGGTGGTATTGGATTAAATGAAACCGACAATGTACTGTCATTCCTGCTTAGACAGGAATCTAGATATTGCCATGCAATTGATATAAACAGCAAGTTTGAAAAAGAACCGGGATTAAAAGACGTAGAGCGATTAAAAGAGTTTAGTAAAAAATTATCATTTCTGCGTCTCGATAACTATCGGGAGCAGGAATTTAATTAGATTTAAAAGAAACGTCATTACGACAAGAGAAACGACGAAGTAATCTTTTCCAAAGAAGCAGATTGCCACATCTTGCCTTTTGGCAGATTCGCAATGGCGAAAACATAAATAATATGAATTACAACGTAGACAACAATGGTAATTACGGAGAATTTGGAGGTGCTTATATTCCTGAAATGCTGTATCCTAATGTAGAAGAATTACGCCTTAATTATTTAAAAATAATGGACGAACCCTCTTTTCAAAAAGAATTCGATCAGCTATTAAAAGACTATGTTGGAAGACCTTCTCCTTTATATTTTGCCAAGCGATTATCCGAGAAGTACAAGACCAAAATTTATCTTAAAAGAGAAGATTTAAATCATACAGGTGCACATAAAATCAATAACACCATTGGGCAAATTTTGATGGCAAAACGTTTAGGCAAAAACAGAATTATTGCCGAGACGGGTGCAGGTCAACATGGTGTAGCCACAGCTACAGTTTGCGCTTTGATGGGAATTGAATGTGTTGTATATATGGGAGAAATTGACATCGCTCGTCAGGCTCCAAATGTGGCGCGAATGAAAATGCTAGGAGCTACAGTTGTTCCTGCATTATCAGGAAGTAGAACTTTGAAAGACGCAACAAATGAAGCCATTCGCGATTGGATCAATAATCCTATAGACACACATTATATCATAGGTTCTGTTGTAGGGCCACACCCTTATCCTGATATGGTGACACGTTTTCAAGCTATTATTTCAGAAGAAATAAAATGGCAACTAAAAGAGAAGGAAGGGAATGAAAACCCTGATTATGTAATTGCTTGTGTTGGTGGAGGGAGCAATGCTGCAGGTGCTTTTTATCATTATTTAGAGAACGAAAAGGTAAAATTAATTGCTGTCGAGGCTTCGGGTAAAGGTATTCATTCCGGTGAAAGCGCGGCCACGTCTGCATTAGGAGAAGAAGGAATCATCCACGGAAGTAAAACCTTATTAATGCAAACAGAAGATGGACAAATTACAGAACCCTATTCTATTTCGGCAGGGTTAGATTATCCGGGAGTTGGTCCATTACATGCACATTTATATAAAACCCAAAGAGCTGAATTTTTGTCAATTACAGATAATGAAGCTATGAAAGCAGGATTAGAACTATGCCAATTGGAAGGAATTATTCCTGCTATTGAAAGCGCCCATGCATTGGCCATTTTTAAACAAAAACAATTTGAACAAGATGATATTGTAGTATTGAATTTATCCGGTAGAGGAGATAAAGATTTGGATACTTATATAAACTACTTTAACTTATAACGTCATTCCGAACATAGTGAAGGAATCTTATGAAAGAGATTGCAACGTCACTTTGTTCCTAGCAATGACATAAAAATAAACTTTTGAACAGAATAAATCAAAAATTAAAAGAAAACAAAAAGCTACTATCAATCTACTTCACTGCGGGCTATCCAAATTTGAATGACACTGTTACCGTTATCAAAAATTTAGAAAATGCTGGTGTGGATATGATAGAAATAGGGTTGCCGTTTAGCGATCCTTTAGCAGATGGTCCAACCATTCAGGCAAGTTCTACACAAGCTTTGAAAAACGGAATGACAACTCAAATTCTTTTTGAACAATTAAAAGATATTAGAAAATCAGTCACAATTCCATTAATTATTATGGGATATTTTAATCCGATATTGCAATTTGGTGTAGAAGCGTTTTGTGAAAAATGTGCTGAAATAGGAATTGACGGATTGATCATTCCTGATTTACCGGTAGCTATTTATAATGAAAACTATAAGAGCATATTTGAAAAACACGGCTTAATTAATGTGTTTTTAATCACACCACAAACCTCAAATGAGCGTATCAAATTTATAGATTCTATTTCAAACGGATTCATCTATATGGTAAGCAGTGCCAGTGTTACCGGAAGTCAATCGGGATTTGGAAAAGAACAAACCGATTATTTTAAACGGATTAGTGATATGAATCTTAAAAATCCTCAAATAGTTGGCTTTGGAATCTCTGATAATAAAACGTTTACACAAGCAACAAAATATGCTAAAGGAGCAATTATTGGAAGTGCATTTATTAAAGATATTACTGCAACAGGTATAAAAAAAATGAATGAATTTGTAAATGCTATTATTTAAGTAACTTTATCGCATAAATTCAGAAATGAAGCTCAAAAAATTCTCTTTACGTACTCGTATATTTTTAGCCATGATATTGTTGGTGGTTATCGCTTCAATACTGATTGCTTTGATGACAGTGTTTCAATATAAAGAACAAGCTGAAGATTATCATCGAGGGCGATTAGAACGAAAAGAAAATGCGATAAGAAGCAATATAGATATTGAGCTACAGCGAAGAACAACATATCCTGTAGAAGGCAAGTATCTAGGATTAATTTTTAAAGACAGGGTTTATGATATTTCTGAGATCAATCAATTAGATATTAATATTTACGATTTAGAGGGTAAGTTACAAGTTAGTTCATCATCTAGTTTTACGAAAGATACTACGAATTATGACATTCCTATGGCTATATTAACTCAAGTAGCCGATGCTGAAGACCATAGAGTTGTTGTTGAAGAATATACAAACGGTATAAAGCATCAATCATCTTATACGTATATTAATGATAATAAATTCAAGCCGATTGGGGTGCTTCATTTATTGTACTTACAAGAGAATACATTTCAAGAAAAAGAACTGAAAGAGTTTCTTGCACGTTTGGCTTTGGTGTATTTATTGATGCTGTTAATAGCGATAGCTATTGCTTATTTCATTTCAAAATATATTACTAAATCTATCAAAACAGTAAGTGAGAAGATGTATCAAACAGCGTTGCATAAACGCAATGAAAAGATTATTTTAAACGATGCAAGTCAAGAGATCTTTAATTTGGTAAATGCCTACAATAGTATGGTTGATGAATTGGGTGAAAGTGCGGTCAAATTAGCAAGAAGTGAAAGAGAACAAGCATGGCGAGAAATGGCAAAACAGGTAGCACATGAAATTAAAAATCCGTTAACACCCATGCGATTAACAGTTCAAAGCTTTGAACAACGTTTCGATGCCAATGACCCGAATATAAAAACTAAGATCAAAGAGTTTAGTAAATCATTGATTCAACAAATTGATACAATGAGTTCAATAGCATCGGCATTTTCAAGTTTTGCTGAAATGCCAAAACAAAAAAGAGAAGAGCTAAATGTAATTGAGGTTGTCAAACTGGCATTGGATATTTTTTATGAAGATTATATACACTATTTCCATGAAGAGAATACATTGATAGCTCAGTTAGATAAAACGCACTTAATTAGAATTTTAACAAATCTGGTTAAAAATGCGATCCAATCTCTTGATAGTATTGAAAACCCTAAAATAGAAGTTAAAGTGAAAGAAGATAATGGTAATGTAATAATTAGTGTTGCAGATAACGGAAAAGGAATTGATGAAGCCGATAAAAACAAAGTTTTTGAGCCTAAATTTACCACAAAATCTAGTGGAATGGGGCTAGGGTTACCTATGATAAAAAATATTGTAGAAGCGTATGGCGGAAATATTACTTTTGAATCAGAAATAAATAAAGGAACGGTATTTACGGTTACTATTCCTAAAAAATAAATTAATTGTTACACCGAGCGTATCATCTTGAATAGGGTCGAGAGGCGAAGTGCTTTATGCTAAAAATTTTATAATAAAATGAGTTACAACAACATTCTAGTTTCAGAAAAAAATGGTATTACAACGATTACAATTAATCGTCCAAAAAAATTAAATGCTCTAAATAGAGAAACCATTCAAGAGTTGCATGACGCTTTCTCGGATGCAGACTCTGATAAAGATACTCGAGTAATTATCCTTACCGGAAGTGGAGATAAAGCCTTTGTTGCCGGGGCTGATATTTCTGAGTTTGCAGATTTTGAAGTTGCTGAAGGAGCGAATCTTTCTAGAAAAGGACAAGAAATCTTATTTGATTTTATTGAAAATTTAGGAACTCCTGTAATTGCTGCGGTTAATGGGTTTGCTCTTGGAGGAGGGTTGGAACTAGCTATGGCTAGTCATTTTAGAATTGCCAGTGATAATGCTAAAATGGGATTGCCCGAGGTAGGTTTGGGTGTAATACCCGGTTATGGCGGTACACAACGTTTACCACAATTAGTTGGTAAAGGAAAAGCGATGGAAATGATCATGACGGCCGGTATGATCTCAGCAGAAGATGCTTTACAAAACGGATTGGTAAATTATGTAACTACACAAGATGATTTATTACCGCTGGCAGAAAAGATTGCTACTAAGATTATGCGAAATTCACCATTAGCAATTGCATCTGCAATAAAAGCCGTAAATGCAAATTTTAAAGATGGTATTGACGGATATCAAGTAGAGATTGAACAATTTGGTAATTGTTTTGGTACAGATGATTTTGAAGAGGGAACTACGGCATTTTTAGAAAAAAGGAAAGCTAATTTTTAATGAAGCAGATTTTTTATAAATTAATTTTTTTTTATTGTTTGCTGTTCTCAGTAACAAATATCTCTTTTGCTCAAATAACTAATGATAGTAGTTACATAAAAGAAGTTCGAAAATTGTACGACTCTGTCGGAAAATATTATGAAATAGATGTTAGAAAGACTGTTGAACTAACGTCTGATTTGTTAGAGATAGCCGAACAAAAAAAGGATACTTTTACTGTTATTGACGCTCTTCATTTAAGAGCAAGGAGTAGCCAACATATTACTGAGTTTTACTTGTCAATTGAAGATTTTGAGAGAGAATTAAGGTTATTAAAAACAGTAAAATCCGAAACAACCAAAGAAAAACTAAATAGATACTCATACTTAAAGGAAATAGAAATTTTAGCCCAATTAGGACAGAATTATGAAGAAATAGGTCAAATAAAAAATGCGTTAGAAATTTACTCTAAATGTGTAGCTATTGCTGAAAAAGAAAAATTAGAGTTCTATAAAGTAATTATGCCAACGTTAATTGCCAATTTATATTATAAAACAGGTGATTATAGAAAAGCATTAAAAAAGGAATTTGAATCTTTTGATGGATTAAAAAATTCAAAAAAAATTGATAAGATTAATAAAATTTATCATTAGTGTCCGATAAAAGTATGATTATTTCTAAAATCACACTTCCAAGTCAATAAAACCGTTTAAAATTATACTTTTCTTAGTTAGCATGGTGTCTAGCTAAAAAGTTTGAGTTGCATAT
>Ga0209633_10000214_pt1 | contig 70586 bp, 66 predicted proteins | sample Cruoilmetagenom1_FD_187290 | JGI IMG/M metagenome (GOLD analysis project Ga0209633, IMG submission 187290) | Oil polluted marine microbial communities from Coal Oil Point, Santa Barbara, California, USA - Sample 1 (SPAdes) (version 2) | ecosystem: Environmental > Aquatic > Marine > Oil seeps ... | reverse complement strand
CAGGAGGCTTTTTGTTTTAATCCAGAGGGAAAGTGATAACGGGAAAGGCTGATACTAAAATGTCAGAAAAACGGAGAGTTGAGAAGTCGAGAGGGCTTTGTAGTAGGGAAATCGTCTCTATTCAGGTTAAGAAAGATCAGACTCCAAAGCGCTTCCCAAATGTGAGCGAAGAGTTGGCCCAGTTGGTAAAGAAAGGATTGGAGATAGGTGTTTGCAGCACATGCTCCGGAGCCAGGGGGATAACGCAAGAGGAGATAATAGACGGAGCGCATATCGGCAGTTTGACGACGGAGCTTGCAGGGTACCTGGGGAAGTCCGATAGGGTTATAACTTTAAGGAGATAATATGGTACAATCTTTACTCGTGATAATCACTAATGCTCCATATGGTTTCGAACATCCTTTTGCCGGCATTCGTTTGGCGTTGGCGCAATTGGCTGGGGGCGTTTTGGATAAAGCGGATTGCGTGCTGTTGGATGACGGCATCTACAACGCAAAGCTTGGTCAGAAATCTGAAGTGCTTGGGATGCCCTCAAACCTGGAGGCGATTCAGGACAATCTGGATCTCGGCGGTAAGGTATACTATGTGAAAGAGGACGCAGAGGAGAGGCTGATTCCTCCAGATCAGATGCTAGAGGGCGTAACTCCGATATCTGGAGATGGGCTGAAACAACTCGTTAAGGAGTATGAAGCTACTGTGACCTGCTAGCGATTGGCCCCTAGAGAAACTATCTATCTACTTTTTTCATTTTGCTCTGTGTATCTAAAATGTGAACAGAAGGTAACGAGACTATCACCTTCTTAATACTATCTCCATGAAAGCGATCTGAGCTTTATCGCGGGATTGCCCCCCACAGCGCTATCCGCCTCTACGTTTTTTGTGACCACTGAGCCCGTACCGATGAGGCTGCCTCTTCCCACTTTTACACCAGGTAAAATCGTAGCGTGGCCCCCTATCCATACGTCGTCTTCTACGGTAACGGTGACTCCCCTTTCCATAGCTCTTTCCTCGGGTTTGGTCTTATGTTCGACCGCGTATATGTGGACTCCAGGTCCGATCCAAACTCTATTGCCGATATCGATTTTCGCCTCATCCAGGAAGATGCAATCGTAGTTTACAAAGCTGTTACTGCCTATATAGATGTTGTAACCGTAGTCGACGAAAAAAGGAGCCCTAATCACCGTGTTTTCCCCTATCGAGCCCAGGAGACCTACCAGTGTTTTTTTGTAATCTTCCGAATCTCTCTCTAGCTGATTCAATCTTTGGCAGAGTTTATAGGCGATCTCCTGTTCATTTTTGAGAGTTTCGTCGGGCCATGCCGAGATCCATTCTCCTGCTTTCAGCTTTTCCTTTGTAGTGGGCATATGTGCGTAGGGCTGTGCTATTTATAAATCTTATATTTGTTGTCGCTTTGTGTAATCAAAAGCGGTAAAAGGGAGAAATGCTTTTAAGCGGAGATTCGTCTATTCTATGCTATGGATAAAAATGAAATTGAGCCCAAGGTCTTATCAAAGAACGAAATCGTTGAAAAATTGACTAAATTTGAACCAGAGGAACTGGAAAAATGCATGGAAAGAAATCTATGCCCAATTTTAGAGGATGTTATACTATATCAGGGAACTCCCGGGGCTGCAACGGTCAAAGATACAGAGGGCAGAGTGCACATAGACTTCACCTCTCAGGCGTGGACATTGGGAACGGGATTCTGTCAGGGAGACGTGGGATTTGCGGCCGTTGAGCAGATAAAGCATCTTACCCACACGCGCAACCACTATTATACCATACCACATATAAAGCTGATAAACAGGCTCACAGACCTGGCTCCTGGAAATCTCAAGAAAGTGGCATTTAACAATCAGGGGGGGTCTTTAGCTGTTGAAGGTGCGATGAAGCTAGCGATGGCGAGTAAACCCGGGGCATCACTGTTCATAACCGCCCAAAGGGCTTACCAGGGGAACACCCTCGCTACCCTCGGAGCGACGCAGTACATGCCGGATATCGTAAGATTTCCCGGTTTTGGCCTGGAGCACTTTGTCAAAGTACCCTACCCATATTGTTATCGTTGCCCATTTGGGCAAGAACATCCGGGATGTGATCTCTCATGCTTATCGGCAGCTAAAAATACAATTGAAATGGGAGTAAACTTACCCATTGCGGGAGTTATCGTCGAGCCGATCATAGGTTCTGGGGGCGATATTGTGCCTCCTCAGGAATACCTTAGGGGATTGAGGGGCATATGCGATGATTACGACATCTTGCTGATATTCGACGAATCTCAAACGGCGTTTGGAAGGATAGGCAAGATGTTCGCCGCGGAGCACTTTGATGTTATGCCGGACATAATGGCTCTTACAAAAGCGTTGGGGGGCGGCTTTCCCCTTGGGGCAACTCTCGCCCGAGAGGATCTAGAGCCTTTTACCGCTGGCGAGTTCCATACGACCTTCAGCTCATTCCCGATTTCTTTCGCTACAGCTCTGATAAATCTCGATGTGATAGAGAGACTAAACATCCCACAAAAAGCCCGAGAAATGGGCGATTATTTCATGAGGCGTCTTGGAGAACTGCAGGAGAAATATAGGATTATAGGTGATATTAGGGGTGTAGGGCTCATGATCGGAGTAGAATTCGTCAAGGATAGAAAAACAAAGGAGCCCGCCACCGAGGAGGCCGACGAAATCGTCTACGAGGCAAAGGAAAGAGGGCTGATATGCGATCTCCATATGCCCATCATGACTCCAAAGGGTGAGATGATACGGAATATCATGCCGATAAAGCCCCCGATAGTTATAACTAAAGAGGAAGCCGATCGCGGATTTGAAATATTTGAAGACGCATTAAAAAAGGTCGCCGGAGAATGACGGTGGAATATATAGCGACCTTTGACCTGGGGACTGAGGGCACCAAGACCTCCCTAGTGACCGTCGAAGGGGAACTGGTTGCATCGGAGTTCACTCCTTATGATGTCAACTATCCAAAACCATGTTGGGCTGAACAGGATCCTGAGATATGGTGGAAGGCAGTTGTACAAAACACGAGAGAGGCGATAAGAAAGAGCGGCATATCTCCTGATGATATAGTTGGGTTTGGGGGAGACGGAATGATGTTTACTGTCTTGCCGTTAGACGAGGGAGGTAAACCGCTCCGTCCCGCTATAATATGGCTGGATTCTAGGGCTGAAGAACAGGTGGGCGAGTATTTCGGTGGGTTGGAAAGGGACCTGATGGAGCTGCTGGATGATGGGATTATCCCCGCTACGTCGGGTAAGGATGTTATACCAAAACTTCTATGGCTGAGAGATAACGAGCCAGATGTGTTCAAGAGAACTCACAAATTCGTTGATTCAAAGGATTATATCGTGTACAAATGCACGGGAAAGTTCAACACCGATTGGACCTGCGCCAACTTAACAGGCATGTTCAGTTTCAAGAGAAAGAAATGGGATAACGCGATGATCGGAATAACGGGCTTAACACCAGAACACTTCCCAGAAGCAACAAGCACGATTAACGTAGTTGGAGAACTTAAAAGCGACGCCGCCAAAGAGCTAGGGCTTCCTGAGGGCATACCCGTTATATCAGGTTCAGGCGATCCCGCTGCGATAGCATTAGGAACTGGTGCAATAAAAGAGAAAAAGCCTCATCTATATATTGGATCTTCTAGTTGGATAGCTCTCCACCTTAAAGAGCCTGTCTTCGATGTCGATACCGGTATCGGAAGCATATGCTCAGGCGATCCATCAAAGCTCTTAGCGATAGGCCAGATGGAGAATGCAGGGTCTTGCCTGAAATGGCTCAGGGATAACGTATTCAGAGAAGAAAAGATCGCTGCCGAGGAGAGCGGCAATATATATGCTCTTATGGATGAGATTGCTGAAAACACAGACCCCGGGGCCGATAAACTCATTTTCATGCCCTGGATGTCGGGAGAGCGATGCCCTTTCATGGACCCAGCGGTGAGGGGGGGATTTGTTAACCTTTGCTTCAACCATGGAAGAGGCCATATGGCCAGGGCGGTGATGGAGGGAGTTGCTTTCAATATCAAATGGATCATAGAGAGCTTTGAGAATCTTGGTTTCAGCATGGAATCGCTAAATACGTCTGGGGGAGGGGCAAGAAGTGACTTCTGGTTACAGACCATCTCAGATATTACCGGTAAAGTATTAAATAGAGTGCGCTCACCGCTAGAAGCGGGTTCCAGGGGCGCTGCCATGATGGTGGGAGCAGCTCTTGGGATCTATAAAGATTTCGACTCTCTAGAGGCCTTCACACATATTGAAACGAAGTTCTATCCCAAAAAGGAGAACAAGAAGACCTACGATATGATCTTCAAACAATTCAAGAAGACCTATGAGAACCTGACCGATATCCATTGTGCTCTGAACCTGTAAGCGATCTTGGATAAGTAAAAAAAATTGGGGGGTGGTCGTTCTACTGGTGCTACTCGACTGTTATCAGTTTTTCCAGGATCGGGATCAGGATCTTCATCATCATTATCAGGCCGGCGAAGATGAATCCCCCCACCTCCACAACGAATGGTATGGAAGTTAATATGCTAGCTAGACCATTTTCTAAGCCGAGAAGTACATTCGCGATTTCGGTAATCGGCTCAGGTCCCACACCAACGGTGTAAGATGGCCCTTCAACTTCCAAAAGGTCTGCGAAATATAGCGGTATGAAGGGCATAGTGCAGGGCCTCCCAGGACAGAACCATATGATAAAATCGTTTGGCTGTATTATAATCGAGTATAGCGTCGTACCAGCTAAGAAGGCATCGAGAGCGCTACCGACATCAAGATTCCTTAGATATTTAGGTATATTCCAATAGTGACAGCATATGGTGTCATCATCTACTGGTTTATCCTCTGAATAATCGCCGAACTCTCTGAGAAGAGTATAGTTTCTCCCATGATCTGCAGTAAAGTCCATCATGAAGTCCAGGTCAATCTCGCCATAGTTCTCATGTAAAAGCTCCCAGGCCCTTCCCAGTCTCGCATATGAGCCCTCTATAGCTTTCTGCTCTAAAGGTGTGGGGGATCCGGATAAGCTTCTATCCAAGTATTGATGGTGGTTGGTAGAGGCCAGTATATGATCCTCGCCATAACGAATCACCATGTAGTGACCAGAATGTTCTATCCCGACCATGTTCCCAGAGGGATCCGTCCATATGGTGTTCATGTTCATGAAAATCGCCGCTGAGAAACCTGCAAGGGAGTATTTTGGGGTTCTTTCGTACAATGTCACTACCTCATCTACTGATGAACACGTCTCCATCGCCAGAACATTCAATTCGAAATCGGTAAGGCCCTCCTCACTACCATCAGTGAGGCCGAGTGCATTGGCAACGTATGTCAAACCTTTATCGTTCAGAAGACCAATACTGAATATTAGAGGTATGCCCAGAATGACGTATTTATTGCAACCTGGGATATCTTGAATAAAGAACACCAGATTAATGGGAAGTGGGAGGAGGGCTGGTATTCCAAATAAGATAAGGGGATCCAGTACATCCATATTCCATGATGTATATATCTGCCCATCGCTCGTGGCTGGCGGAGCCACAGCGGTGGTCGTGCAGCCCATTTTAACCAGTTCTGGGAAGAATAGAGACATCGCTACTACGTCGACCAATGAGCTATCTAAAGCGTCCGACAGGCCTTTTAATCTCTCTAACCTCTGCGGGTAGTATTCTCTAAGCGTTTCTATATGTCTCCCTGCTTTATCTAGAAGAGCGGTTCTCTCCCAGGATAATTCTCCCACCTTATCCCAAAATATCGTCGTAATCGTTTCGTAAACATCACCATAGCTATCTATCAGAGAAAATCCATACTGGTAATCGGTGCTCAGCGTCTTTTCGTTAGTTGAGGCCTCTACATTAACCGACCCAAAAGATGCAGCGATCAGTGAGATTACGACTATCGGCAGTATAATGCTGTCCATCTTCATCCTTTATCACCTCTCACGCCCTGCGGGCCTTTATTTAGAACTCTCACTTATCTCACCTTCATTCTTAAATAGCTTTCCCAATGTTTAAAGATTTCTATATTTACGTTTATACCTCAACATTCCCTTTCGCGGGAAATTTAAAAAAATCCAGGACCGAAAACTTTTTGTAGTGTGTATGCAGTGTTATTTTAGAGCCAATAAAATCGAAAAATGCTCCAATAAAAGCCCGTTTAACGAGAGAAGGTGGCAAAAAATGAGAAGAGTTGGGATAAGTTTGGCCTTGGCGTCGGTTTTAATTCTAGCTGTTAGCCCGATCGTAGGATCATATGATGCAGAGATCTCTCAGAGAACGGTGATCGCACGGTATGGTAAAGGTTATCTGGAAGAAGATGCTCAGGGCAATCAGATCCTCCATCTGAAAGGCTCCCCATATGAAATGGGGTATCAGCAGGGCGTATTGTTAAGCGAGGGCGTGGAAAAAATAACGCATGACTATGTAGCTAAATTATTATTTGTAATGATGAGCCTAGATATTTCTGGTTACGATCTTGGCGTACTGTGGACGCTCATACGGAAAATACTCGTTGAGTTGTGCCTTTTAAACGAGAAATACATTCCTGAACCATATCGCTTGGAGATGCAAGGGGTCGCGGATGGGGCTGGAGACAATGTAACCTATGAAGACGTGCTTCTATTAAATGAGGCTATAGACGTATTGATGAGCTCTGTGTATTTTCTAGCTTTCACGCTAGGGGAATTGATAAGTATCCCCCTCATCATCATAGAATTTTTAGGGGATCTTTTTGAAGACTTCCCGCCCGTATCTTCTGCGACTACCGATGCTTCATCTCATCTATCGCTACCGATGGGATGTAATGAATTTGCGGTGTTTGGCGAGGGTACTACAGACGGTAGGCTATTCCACGGCCGGGATTTCATGTTTGCCAACGCAGGAATTCTCCAGGATTATACCCTTATGCGCGTCGCGGAACCCGACGAAGGATACCCCTTCATAAGCTCAACTGCTCCTGGATTTGTCGGTCTTTATGACGGCATGAATATACATGGCATCAGCATAGGCACCGACATGGGCCCATCGAGAGATAACATCCCCTTTAAAGGTGCTGAAGGCACCTTATTTGTGTGCAGAGACGTCGTCCAATATGCCTCTACGCTCGATGAAGGGATAGAGAAAGTCAGAGATGCGCCGAGGGGCTCCTCCTGGGATTACGTGATATCCGATGGCAAAATTCCGGATGCTGCAGTTCTAGAAACGTCTGCACATTTCGTCGAGGTCCGCAGACCTCAAGATAAGTACCCAGATCAGGTTGAAGAAGAACCCTGTTTGATTGCAGCGACGAACCACTACATCCATCCAAAAACAAAATTGCTCGACAGAGGGTTCTGCTATTACGGAGCGATTTCAATGGCGGGCGGAGGACTGGAATCGGAATGGAGATACAATTACATGGTTGAAAAACTCGTACAAAACTACTCGAAAATAGATGTAAACACAGCTAAAGAGATCATCGACTTCCTGCATCCGCCGAACTACGATTATCTCGCGTTTAAATATCACTCGTTAAGTTATACAGATGACTCCACACTAGCGATCAACGGTTCTATTTCCCTCTTCGATCCAGGCAACTTAGAGATATGGTCGTTGTATGGGTACTACGATAGGCCCTGGGTTCACTACTCTCTAAAAGAAGAACTGGGTTTGGGATAGACCTGACCAGATATCAACCTCTCTTTATTTCTTAGCGTCTAAGGCTCATTTTCTCGTTGGACTATGCATCCAATAACCGACAAACGCGAAGCCTATGGAGATCAAAGCAAAGTAGAAGCCGTAGCCAAATCCGTAGGTGCTGAGTACGTCAACATAAGCTTCAGACCCTGGTACCTTAACCCCAGATATAGTACCGCTTCCGGCAAGGCCGGCAAATAGACCACATGTCACGAAGATTCCTGCTATGGACACGACAACCCCCAGTATAAGGACTATCAGGCCACCAAATGCGATGTTTTTAGTCAGTGCTCTCCGGCGATACTTTCTCGAGTTTGAAAGCAGTAGATCGCCTAAAACCAAGATATACCCAATGGCTAGAAGCACTACTGTTATGAGCAATAGGAGAAAAGTGGCATCCAGACTATCACGCATCTGATGTATTTCCTCGACCACCACCCAGTCTTCAAAGCTAGTGGTTTCAACCGCTGAGGGTTGCACGAGATATAACTCCACTTCATAGTCAAGTGGGTAGAGGTTGTCAGTCTCGGCTCCCTCGAACAAAGACTGTCCCGACAACGACCACCAGGGCGATAGAACAGCCATTACGCCCAGTCCAATCGCGATTGCCATGAGAAGAGCTTCCAAAGAGAGCTTTTTGAAGAAGAATAGAAGGCCAACGATGACTATGATGAACTTACCAATGCTGAGTCCTAGATCGGCTTGATCGGCGTTATAATGGGGACGATTTTGACGGCCGTTCGAACCTCTAGACAAGATTTATAAAGCGGAAAACGATAAGTTTAGTACAGGTGTTAAAATGGTAGAAAAGCCCGGTAAAGATGAATTTCCATTAGTTTTAGAAAAAACCTTTGGGTTGTTGAAAGAGAGGGCCTCTAAAGAGAAACTTGCCGAATTTTCAGAGGACATCGAAATCCTCTGCTTTGAATTTCCTGATGTCGATAAAAAAATCTTCCTGGAGATCAGCGATGATGGAGACATGACCGTAGGCACTGAGGAGCCCGGGAAAGTGGATTGTACGGTCTCCATGAACAGCGATATAGCGCACTCCATACTTACAGGCGAGAAATCTCAAACCGCCGTATACATGACGGGAAAATTAAAGATAAAGGGCATCTCTCCGTTGAAGTTCCAGAAACTCTATCCGAAGCTGGGGCCGCTCGATGAATGCTACGAAGAAGCCGTATCAGAGGTAAGGGGAGATTAGATGACCGAAGTGGAAGAAATTAAAGCCACCTTAGCAAAATTTAGGGATGTAGAGGCGGTCCCCGAGGCGCTTCCCGAGGGCGTAGACCCAGAAGAGTACATAATCACGACGTACTCCGTAATTCTCCCGGCAGGAATGGACGCTTCCGAAGTCGGTCAGGTATTTGCGGTCGAGCAAAGCACCGGCACCTGGATACCGGTACCCGGAGAATCTGCAGAGGTCAGAAAGAAACACGTCGCAAAGGTAGTTGGCGTGTATGAGATACCGTACCATGAGATGGGCATTCCCCCGGATGTGACCGAGAGACAATATATAATCCAGATCGCTTACCCTGTTATTAACATAGGTCAACAAATCCCCATGCTTTTGACGACGGTAGTAGGGAATATTTCGTGCTTTGAGAAGTTAAAAGTACTCGATATGAGATTTCCCAAATCTTTCGTCGACGGTTTTAAGGGCCCGAAGTTTGGGATCAAGGGCGTGAGAAAGCTTTTAAGGGTAAAGGACAGGCCCCTGTTGAACAACATGATTAAACCCTGCACGGGCTTCCCACCGGAACTGGGCGCCAAGTGGGCTTATGAAGTAGCTGCAGGCGGTGTAGACACGGTTAAAGATGATGAGTTGTTGGGGAACCCCTCTTTTAATAGGGTCGAAGACAGAGTCCCAAAATATATGGAGGCAATAGACAGGGCTAACTCGGAAACTGGTGAAAAAACCATGTACACGGTAAACGTCACAGACGAAGCGGATAAAACCGTGGAGCTCGCTGAGAAGGCCATAGAGTCTGGCGCTAATGGCATAATGATTAACTACCTAACCGCAGGTCTACCGATAATGAGAAAATTGGCCGAAGACCCGAGCATAAATGTTCCAATACTGGCGCACATGGATTTCTCAGGCACCATGTACGTATCCAAGTTCTCGGGACTTAGCTCTCACCTGATTTTGGGCAAGCTACCGAGATTAGCGGGCGCGGACATCGTCGTTTACCCGGCCCCCTACGGAAAGGCCCCGACGCTTAAGGAGAGGTACCTGCAAACTGCGCACGTGCTGACCTATCCATTCTACGACATGAAGAGCACATGGCCAATGCCAAGCGGCGGTATAACTCCCGCGATGGTACCGAGCCTCTTTGAAGATCTGGGCCCTGACATCGTCGTAGGCGTTGGAGGAGGTATACATGGTCACCCCATGGGCCCGAGGGCAGGTGCTAGAGCTTTCAGGCAAGCCATCGAAGCGGTGATGACGGGGAAAAAGATCAAACAGATGGCTAAGGACCACGAAGAGCTCAAGGTTGCGCTGGAAAGCTTATAAAGGGGAGAATGACCTCTGAACAAGAGGAAAAAAAGCCCGAAGCTCTGCGTAAGCTCACGTTTATCGAGTTCGCTCTGCTGGGCGTCGGGCTCACCGTTGGTCAGGGCATAACGGTCTTCGTTCCCTACTCCATCTCCCTGGCCGGTCCCAGTGCGATGCTGCTGAACTTTCTCTGCTTCATATTTGTGTTGATCCTGATCGCATGCATGTCAGAGATGGCCACGATATTCCCATACATGGGGGGAACATATCTCAACCTGAGATATGGACTGTGGCCCAAATCCGCAAATTTCTTGACATGGGTTACAATCTGGTCGCTGGTTCTTCTGCTGCTAAGCGGGCTGGGAGGGGAGTGTCTCGCATTTTCGTACTACCTCAAGGTTCTCATACCCTCTCTGGAGCTCATTCCCGACGGCGCTCTGGCCGCCCTGCTGATATTTTTTTTGGTCGGCATAAATATTCTCGGCGTAAAGTTGATCGGAAGAGTCCAAACGATCCTCCTTACGTTCATGTTCATAATGCTCATCCTATGGGGCGCATTGTCGATCCCCCATGTGGATACAGCATTATACAGTCAACCTTTCTTCAAAAGCGATATGTCCCCATTCTCAGGCCTTGCAGCCTTCGGTCTAATCTACTGGGCTTATGTGGGGCCGGAGTTAATGGGTACCATGGGCGGGGAGGTGAAGTATCCCATAACAACTATACCAAAAGCCATGTTTCTCACCGTATTCATAATATTTCTGATAAATTCGTGGACCCTCGCGATAATCACGGGCTTAGCCCCTCCCGTAGAGCTTGCCGAGATGAGATTGGGTCCAATCGCTGCAGCCACGGAGTTTGCACATGCGGGTCGTCTGGCCATAATGGTTATAGCGCTCAGTGCAGTGATAGGGATACACCCTCCAACACTGATTTCTGGATTGGCTGACACGAGCAGGACCATATCCGCAGCCGGTAGAGATGGGATGATACCAGGCTGGTTCGCAAGACTTCATCCAAGGTTTAAAACCCCGATGAACGCTCTGTTGATCGTCGGCCTGGTATTGATGGCGGTCGTGCTCCCAAATCTAATCGAGATAATGGGAGCTACCGGGGTTATAGCGTCAGCTATAGGATTAATAGTATCATTCTTAGCGGTTCTCTCTTTGAAATTGCGCCTTCCCGATCTTGAGCGCCCCTTTAAGGCACCTCTCTGGGCGCCAATCGTCGGTATCCCACTGAGCGTGCTGATCATAATAGGCATGGGCTGGTACATCGCAAGGGAAGCAGCAATTTCTATGGAACTTTCCTTCGAAATGGGTTTAATGTTGACGTTAGCGCTTGGCATACTGTTCATAGCTATAGGTGTGATAATCTACTGGCTTGCCATAAGGAAATCCATGGAAGAGCCCCCCTCGGCCGAGAAGGTTAAGGCGGAGATATTGAAAGTAACAGAACCAACTAGCGAAGAGGTAGAATGGACCGAATTGCACGCTCCACTCGAGGCAAAAGGTGAAGATCTCAGGAAGATTAACAGACAGTATCGCATAGGAATGGCAATCTGCATTGCCGGCACGATAGCTGCTCTGATATTCATGGGTTACGTTTGGTTCTTAGGCTCCTAATTTTTTTCATCGTAGTATAAAGCATGTAACTTTGGGGATGAGGTTTAGAAAGGAGAAGGGGGTTGGATAAGATAGATAAAGACCCCCTTCTCCTTCTTTTTTCATTCTTTGAAATAGTCTTTGAGCCTCTCCCGTGCCCTTTCTTCGACCTCTTTGTACAGGCTCCTGCCGTGAGAATCCATCGACACTATCAAAGGACCGAAGCGCTCCACATTGAATACCCATAAAGCCTCTGGGGCCCCCAGTTCCTCAAGCCATATTACCTTCTCGATGGATTTTATCCCATTGGACGCCAGAACGCCGCAACCACCGGTAAAGGAGCAGTATACGCACGTGTTCTCTTCAAGTGCTTTGAGGGTCTTATCCCCCATTCCCCCCTTCCCTATGATCACCTTGACGTTGAACTCCCTTATGAAATCCGCTTCTAGCGACTCCATCCTGGTTGAAGTGGTTGGACCCGCGGCTATGACCTCTTTGCCTTTTACTATAGGGCCGCAGTGGAACACCGCCAATCCCTCTAATGACACGGGGATTTCCTTGCCCTCTTTCCTGAACCCCAAAGCTTTCTGATGCGCGGCATCCCTGGCGGTGACCATTTTCCCGGTTATGTGTATCACATCCCCCGCCTTTAGGGCGTAGATGTCCTCATCTTTGATGGGGGTTCTCAATTCCAGGATCATTCGATCATCCCCACTTCTCCGTTTGGTTTTATTTTCAGATGCGCCTTCCTATCGCACCAGCATTCGTACGCCACGCCTGCAGCTAGAGACGCAGGGTGCCTATGTGAGTAATCGATCTTAACGTCGAGAACGGAAGTATCACCACCAAGGCCCATCGTCCCGATACCGAGGCCATTGATCGCGTTCATTATCTCAACCTCCAGCTCGGCTATCTTGGGATCTTCATTCCTCTTTCCTATGGGAAGCAGTAATAGCTTCTTGGCCAGTTTTATTGACAGGTCCGCGACGCCTGAAATCCCCACCCCAATTACCACAGGGGGACATGTCCTACCTATCACCTTCGAGGAGTGTTCTATGACGAATTTCTTGACGCCATCTACTCCCAGGCCTGGGCTTAGCATCGCCAGCGCTGTCGAGTTTTCTGACCCCCCTCCCTTTGGGAGAACCCATAGGTCGATTTCCTCTCCCCCTGTTATCTCCCAGTTGATGTAGGGGATATATCTGCCGGTGTTGTCCCCCACGTTTTTGTGGGTGAAAGGGTCGACCGTATTTGGTCTAAGAGGCGTGATCTCGGTCGCTCTTCGGGTCGCCTTGGTAAGAATGTCCTCAAACTCCGACAGGAATGGAGAAGAACTTCCCGCCGTTATATAAAAAGTGATGGTACCGGTATCCTGACAGAGGGGCTTTACTTCTCTGGCACCCATCTCGATGTTCTCAAAAATCGCTTTGAATTGGGTTTTAGCTGTCTCAGAACTTTCAATCTCGTAAGCTTCTTCCAGCGCTGACAGGACGTCATCTGGTAAACCGATCACGCTCTTTTTTATGGCCTCTGCTATCCCCTCGATTATCTTATCTTTACCCATCGTTCACCTACTCTTTATACTCTCTTATGACCCTCGCATCCATCAGGAGTTTTACCCCTCTCTGCGCTTCGGTTATGGTGTGCTCTATCTTTTCCCTTAACTCTTCTTCGCTCAGCTTTAGTCTCGCCAGACCCTGCTCAATCGATTTCAGTCCCACGGCCAAAGCCTCCTTCACGTACATCTCTCCCTCTTCCATGGTCGGTATTATCCTTTTCTCCGATAAGCCAGTTCTCTCAGCGTAATCCGCTACAGCCATGGCACCGGCTATACACATCTCATCCGATATCCCCTTGGAGAAGACGTCTAGAGCTCCTCTGAAGACCGCCGGAAACCCAAGAGAGTTGTTCACCTGATTGGGGAAATCAGACCTACCGGTGGATATTATCTTCGCGCCAGCTTCCTCTACCTCCCAGGGCCATATCTCGGGCACGGGGTTGGCGCAGGCGAACACTATGGCGTCTGAGCCCATTCCCGATACCCATTCCTTCTTTATGGTGCCGGGCCCTGGTTTTGATAGAGCGATGCAGACATCTACTCCCTCTAGAGCTTCCTTTATCCCTCCCTCTCTCTGCTCTGCATTTCTGTTCACGCACATGTCCCATTTTACCGGATCGTCCTTTACGTCTTCTCTGTGCTGGTTTAGAATGCCTTTTGAGTCGACCATGATCATCTTTTTAGGATCGGCACCGGCCTTTATGCTATACTTTGAATTGTTAGCATTGGCAGCTCCTGCCCCTATGAAAGCTATTGAAACCTCGCCGATCTTCTTTCCCACGACTTTTAAAGCGCCGAGCAGGCCGGCTAAAGTGACCAAAGCGGTTCCCTGCTGATCATCATGCCACACGGGTATATCCAACTCGTTTCTCAGCCTTTCTAAAATTGAATAACACTTGGGCTTCTCGATATCCTCGAGGTTTATTCCTCCAAAAGACGGAGATATCCACTTGACAGCTGTGATTATCTCATCCTCGTTTTTCGTGTCCAAACATATCGGAAAAGCATCTACACCCCCCAGATACTTGAAGATCATGGCTTTGCCCTCCATGACCGGCATTCCCGCTCTTGGGCCTATGTTCCCAAGACCCAGAACTCTGGTACCGTCGCTTACTACCGCTACGAAATTCCCTTTGTTCGTGTATTCGTATACTCTCTCCTCATTATCCTTAATAGCCTTGCAGGGCTCCGCTACTCCGGGAGTATACCAAACAGAAAAGTCATCTAGAGTGTTTATAGGAGCTTTCGCCGTGATGGATATCTTTCCTCTATAAAATGGATGGCGCTTCATCGCTATCCTACCGGGCTCCTTCGCCTTAGATAGGAGCTTTTCTACTTCTTCAGGCTTCATAGTAGCGTAATCATTTTTACGTTTTTAGGTTTCCGGTTATCGTACATCCAATATCAATTTCTGGGAGAAAACACTAGAAAGGCTCAAGTATTCCGAGTGGATATTATATATTGATCAAGATGAGCAGGCTGTTGGTGATATTGATCGCAGGATTAATTGTCGGATCACCTATTTTGACGATAAATGATATCGAAAAGCGCGCAATTGAAGAGGCTATAGAGGTTTATCAAGATGGTGGCAGCGTCATTATCGATAACGGTGAGGTGTCGATAATCATGGATCTAGAATCTGGAAAAATGGATTTTGCGTGGTATGATGGCGGAATGCAGATATTTAAAGGAGTGGCAAGCGCAGAAGTTAACGAAAACTGGATATACTCATCATCATATCCGGAGGCTACCTGGGATGAGCTCACGATAGAAGATGAAATCGGCCTTGGAAAGAGGGTCGATATCACCTTTAGCGCGGAATACATGCCACATCTCATCGAGAGCATTACCATCTACTGGGAGGAGAGGTTCATAATACTGGAACTTGGAGTCTTCAACTCGCTTGAAACGGAAATTTTGATCAGGACGATGAGACCTCTGGAAGTAAATCCAAAATTTGAAGGAACTCTCAACTTCGATGGAGAAGTTCTAGCATTGGTAAATGGGTACCAATCATGGGATTATGCTGGGGTTGTGAGGGCTGTTGGAACGGACCACAACATCGAGATAGGGGATCAATTCAACCTAGCCCTCTCGGACGTGACCAGCTGGTGGGTTCAATCGCTATATGAGAGCACTAAAAAAGACATGACGGCGGGTGCTTTAACCGCAGACAGATGGAAAACAACCCTTTCGTACAGGGAGACCACAGACCTGCGAAAGGGGGATTTCTACCGTTCGCCTGACGAGAAGGTGGATTTTAATTGGTATGTACAGTGTGGTGGTCATGGCGAAAATGTCGCCCTTGCACCGGAGAGTAGGCTTGACTCCGAGAGAATATATCTTTCCTCTGGAAATAATCTGGACGATCTCGAGAAGTACGGTGAGCTTGTCGGGAGGGTTAACAATGCTCCAGATCGGAAACGGCCGCCAAATGGATGGTGCTCCTGGTACTACTATTTTGATACGGTTACAGAGGAAGACATCCTGTCAAATGCGAGGGCGGTCAAGGAAAAACTCGGAGATGTCCCGTATGAGTACATCCAGATTGACGATGGCTGGCAAGTCTCATGGGGGGATTGGACCCCAAACGATAAATTCCCATCTGGGATGGGAGGGATAACAGAAAAAATACACGAATCGGGCTTTAAGGCGGGAATATGGCTTGCACCTTTTTTAGTAAATGAGAAATTGCCATTAGTGAAAGAACATCCCGATTGGTTCTTGAAGGACAGGGGGGGCAGTTACATAAAGTATAACGCCGATGCTGGAAGCATCGAAAACCTTGTAGGAAGCCCTCATCTGTGCCTGGATGCTGCACACCCAGAAGCGCAAGTATGGTTGTTTGATCTGTTTAAGAAAGTAAAGGAATGGGGCTATGATTACATAAAGATAGACTTTCTCTTCGCTGGAGCCTATGAAGGGGCCCATTACGAAAATGCAACGGGGACAGAGGCGTTCAGAATTGGGTTGAAGATAATACGGGAAGCGGTAGGCGATGAAACTTATATCCTGGGTTGCGGCGCTCCAATCTTACCAGGTGTGGGCATATTCGATGGAAACAGGATAGGTGGAGACACCTTTTACGGAATTGCCGGCCATGCAGTGATGAATTGGCTTCAACTGGTCTGGGTAGCGAGAAATACGGCCGCTAGATACTTCATGGGCGGCAATATGTATTATAATGATCCCGACGTAATCGTAGTGCGCTGGCCCTACTCTTATAATGAGGCAAAGACGCTGGCTACGGTTTGCGTCTTGTGCGGGGGCGCAAATATACTAAGCGATAATATACCTGAACTTTCCGGCGAGAGACTCGCGCTGTTGAATGATCCAGAGGTATATAGTCTTAGTTGTGGGAGGGCAGCTAGGCCTCTGGACCTTTTCGAGCAGGGGGACCTTCCGCTAAAATTGGTACTTAGCGGGACGGAGATCCGCTTGACGCTCAGCCAGATGCCCCAGATTTGGTACCTCCCCGTTGATGAGGCAACCTGCGCGGTAGCGCTGTTCAACTGGAGCCCTCTACCGAGGCACGTGAAGTTCGACCTGTCACGGGTTGAGCTGGAAGAGGATAGCTACAACCTTTACGACATATGGGAGAAAACGGATCTTGGGGAGTACTCCAATTCTAGCACCTACTCCGTGGCCCTTCCAAGACATGCGGTCCAGCTTATAAAGATCACGAAAAGCTGAACGGGAGTGAGCAAATTTGTGGGGCTAAACAGGGATTCTCTATCCTCTAACCCGAAAATCCATCCCATCCACCAAAAAAGGCTTAAATCCTGAGTGCGATAGTAGTGAATGAACTGGATGCGATATCGATGAAACAGGTTAAAAGAATGGGGGGGTTAGAGAAGATAGTCGGTATTGTTGTTATTGGATCTATGATAGGGATGGTCATAAATCCATTCTTTGTTGGATCGAGAGCGGAACGGATCAGGTTAGAGGAAACAGTTCCTTTCGATGGTTTTCCATGGTATATCGAAGATCTGGTGACGGGAGGTTTGATCAGCGATTATGGCTCCCATTACGGAGTTAAAGCCGATCTCACTCAAAATCTACTGGGCAAAACTACCTACTACTCAGCTCTTACGACCTATACAAATGGCCAGATCGATAGAAGTTACCTCAGATTAACGGGCGAGGATAAAACATATTTTGAACCCGCGGATAAAAGAATGGTGCATTTCAGATATTGGGGCTGGACCGAGGAGGCAGTAAGCGGCGATCTAAGCGCTGTTTCGCGCACCTTCTTCATGGATACCGACACGCTTATGGTTTACACCATCTATACCAACAGGGGCGATGAGGATGTGACGGTGGCTCCTGAAATAGTGATCGTCGGTAAAATGCTCGAACCAAAAAATGAGAACATGATGCTTGGCCTTGTGCCAACTACTACTTTGAGCAGGATAAGATCAGAAGACGATCTAGCGATAATTTCAAATTTAAACGAGCTCAACATCCAGTTGAAGATCCCCCAGATAATTAGCCTGATAACAAACGCCACTACCTTCAGGGCTTTCGCGCCCAGTTTCAAGATAGAGAGCGTCCTATCGAAGAATGACATAATCCATAAGTATACGCACGCGATTAAAGGCGCTGCTACGAGGATAGGTCCTGGGGAGAACTACTCCACATACTTCATAGTTGGTTTTGATCAATCTAGAGAGGGGGCGGTCAGCAGGGCAAAGAGGGGCTTTTCAAGGATTGAGGATCCAGAGGCCACATCCTCATCTGTAAATGAGGGCTGGAACGACTTCTTTGAGTCATTGCCGAACCCCAATACGGAAAGGCAATCTTTAAAAGATCTCTACTACATGGCACATACTGCGTTAAGAATGGGCTTATATGCTCCACGCAGTGCGATGAAATACTGCTGTTCAGTTCCCTGCAAACCTCACTTCAACTTCTTCTGGTGTTGGGATACCCCCTTCCATACGTTAGGCCAGTCCGAGTGGGGTTACCTGCCATGGTTCAACGGAGATGGGCCATTGATCGCAGAAGAGAATATGTATACTCAGTTCTCCGGTCAGGGAAGGAATGGGATAATCTATGGGCTCCTGGATGACTCATTTACCACGCTCACCTTCTGGCAATCACAACCACCAGTGCATGGATGGACAATCTCTCAGATCTATGAGCGGGATGGCAATACGACTCGAGCCAATCAATTCATCGATAAGATGTACGACGCCAGTGTAGAGTACATAAAGTTCTGGGATAGCAGGAGGGATCTCGACGGAGACGGTTTGTACGAATATATCTCGGCGATGGAGAGCGGTTGGGACGACACCCCAAGGTTTACCCCTATAGATGTACCGGGTACAAACCTGGCCGGAAATTTGCCCACATTCGTGGAGGCCGTGGATCTTAACTCCTGGCTTTACATCTATATGAGATCCCTTGCTAATTGGGCCGTGGAGCTCGGGAAGGATGAAGATGCGACGTATTGGGATGAAAGAGCGGATGATCTGGCGAGGCTGATAGATGAGAAGATGTGGAGCGAGGAAGGGGGGGCATGGTTCGACCTGGATAAAAAGTTCTTCTCGGATGAAGGGGAGTTTATATCCGTGTTAACGCCTGCGGTCTGGTTCCCGGCCTTTGCCGGGCTATCAAAAAATGAGACCAGAATAAGAAGAGTAATCGAAGAGCATCTCCTCAATCCCGAGGAGTTCTTCGGTGAGTACCCCATACCCACCGTAGCGTACAACAGCGAACACTACAATCGCGAAGCTGATGGTTACTACTGGAGAGGGCAAATCTGGCTTATCACCGCTTATACCGCTATCCAGGCTCTGTATCAATACGGATATGAAGAAGAGGCAGAAGAGCTAGCCGATCGATTGCTTACGATGATGTCGGATAAGGGGGGCATATATGAAACTTACAGCTCTGAGAATGGCGAGGTTGGCTGGGGATCCGGTGGAGTGGGAGACCCGTCCTGTTTCCAGTTCGGCTGGTCAAGCGCCTTTACGACGAAGATTTTATTGCACAGATATCAACGTACAAGATATGTGACAGAGGATACGAGCTTTTCCGGTTATGTAAAGAACGCCTACGTTTTCGCTGATGGGGGCGTGTTTTACAGGGTCGATTCAGGGGAGTATGAGGTACCACTAGTCAAAGTTTCATCAGCCGATGGAAGATCATTACTGGAGAGCGAAAAGATTGAAGTTACGATAGAGGATCCCTACGATAACGTAGATAGTGAGGAGGTGACCATCACGATCAGCGGCATCTCGTTTAAAGCGGAGATCGGTCACGTATACAGTATTTCCAACGGAAACGTAGTCGATTTAACGATCTAGATGCAAGCGGCAAAAGCAGTCTGAGCTTGAAAATGGAAAAACGGCCCCACACCGAGTCAGAGACTGCACCTACATCTATATTGTGAGAAGACGCGTCGTTTAGCGTCTTCAGCCACTTTGATGGTATAGAGGCTGGAGAGAGGGTTAAACTGCTGAGGGGAGATCCAATTGAGAGATCTTCCGGATAGGGCTGTTCAATTTCTCCATCCCACGTGAAAAAGGTCTTCCCATTGGCTATCCTCACCTCTATTCTTCTACCGTTAACGGTTACATCATACTCCCCAAAAACCTCGAAATCAATTCCTCTCTTTGCTCTCACCAGTATATCGAGTTCTCCCCCTTCCGCATAAGAGGTTATCCTCGCTCCATCATAGAGCGTAAATCCGTCTACCTTTCCCGACTTTGGGTACATTCTTACCAGGAGATCGGGGTCCAAATCCGCGGTAACTATCTCCTCTACCCCGATCTCTACGCTTACAGGAGCGAGCGTATCCACGTCTGGATGGAACATTGGAATTATCGACCCCTCAAGCACGAATAGAGGCATGCGCTCCAGATCGCAGCTGTACCCTATGGATGTACCGCCTTCGTAAAGTTCACCCGTGAACCAGTCTATGTAATTCTCACCCTCGGGGAAATATATAGCTCTCTCACCCCCCGGCTCGTAAAAAGGCGCCACAAAAAAACTATTCCCATAGTAGTAGGAAAAGGAATCCGACGAAGTCCTGGGATCTTCGGGGTGTACGAGAAATGGGTGACGGATTATAGGCATTCCAGTAGAATTAGCGATCTTTGCCATTGTGTATGTGTAGGGAACAAGTTGCGTGTGAAGTTTCGCAAACTCCCTGTACAATCTAACTCCATCATCGCCAAAGGACCAAGGCGTTATGTTCCTCATGCTATAGATCTGCATTATCGGGGACAAAGCGCCGAACTGCGACCACCTGATGAAAAGCTCCAAAGTAAGAGGCGCAGAGGTCGTGTCCGTATACCCTCCCACATCATGGCCATAAAATGGGACGCCACACATCCTGAGAGCTATTCCTCCTATTATGACCGTTGGAAACCCATCGCCCTTATCCCAATCGCTGCTCTGATCGCCAGCCCACATCACGTTGCACCACCTTTTCGAGCGGGATAATAGTGATGAGGTCCTACGTCGTAAAGGATAAATGATGGTGCCAAACTGACCTGAAGAAAGAGCTTAAGGCAAAAATTGAGTGAGTATTCATTTGAGAGAGTGCGCTCGTTAACTATTTATGATCGTTTAACATCTAGACTAAGATGGCCAATAGTGTGTTGAGGGGCTACAAAGAAGAGATGCATGATGAATAGCCCACCCTCACGAGATTTCCCTTTGCCCAAGGGCTTATTCATGGTCTCTGGAGACCAGGCAATGTGGCCCGCGTCCGCCAATATCTATTTGATCAGGGATGATCGGGGGCTTAGTATGATTGACGTAGGCTGCGGTGGTGCCAAATGCTGCAAACTACTAGCCAAGCTGGAAGAGCAAAATCTTGCCCTTCAAGATGTTCACACCGTCATTTTATCACATGCACATCCAGACCATATGGGTGCCATGTCGACCATTTTAGAGCAAATCAAGCCTGAAATAATCATCCATCACATCGACGCCCCTTTAGCAGAAAATCCTGCCCTATTGTCCGCGACCTTCGACATCCCCTTAATAAAAGAACGCCTTGCAGGATCGTCAGGTGATACCTTCGCATTTATTGAAAATTTCGATCTCTTGAACTACTTTGAGGAGGTCGGGTGTGCCATGTGCTCAGCCATCCCTACCGCCACTGTTCATGGGGGCGAAGAGCTTTGGCTTGGCGATTTTTGCTTCGAAGTTGTCCATACGCCAGGACATGCCCCGGGTCACATTTCGCTCTATGAAAAAAACAAAAAATTTCTTATCGCGGGAGACTTGATTGGTTCAGTGTTGGCATGGTATAGCCCTAGCTCAGGAGGCGTCATCGGTTACCTGGCTAGCCTTGAAAAAATAGAGAAACGGGAGCTGACTTTGATCCTTCCGTCTCATGGCGAACCGATCTTGAACGTATCCCAGGCTATAAAATCTACGCGCGAAAAATTGCTGCGAAGGGAGGGAGCGATCTTAAAAGAACTAAGCAAAGGAACAAGAACATTCTCGCAGTTACTAGACCTCCTTTTCGGCAATAAGGCTACCTCATTTTTCCTAGGTGCAGCCATTCTCGAATCTCACCTCCTGAAGCTGGAAAAGGAAGGCCGAGTCGTTCGTGGAGGGAACACGATCAAGCGCGTCTAGACAGGGCTTATTTCATGATACCTGAGAAGTAGGTGATAGGCAGATAGGGATACGCCAGAAGTCCAACCTGCTCAAAAAGGTCTTAAAACTGTATCTCCTTCAAAAAACAAGATTTCAGATCATCTATTTTACTTAAACCCCATTATGGATATCAAAGATTGGGTCATTCTTTATAATGCTGTAGATATCCCTAGCCTCGGAGCTCCTCAGAATATATCTCGGGTTGTCTACTATTTTTGCCATGCTCTGCCTTCTTTTCTATAATCTTCGAAGCCTTAAGCTTTACTAGCGAGTTATATTTATCTTGCTTCCCCTCCTCTCCATCTCCCTCTTTACAAAGGGATAAAGGATAAGTTTTTCCAGCTCGAGATCCCGCTCAAGTTTCTCATCTATTTTTCTCAGGGATTCTCTCAGAGCCGTTAGCTCACTTGGGGAACAAAGATCTCCCATAACTGCTGGGTGACAGGAGATCCCGTTTTCTACAAGGTGCTTTAGCGCATTTAATTGATATGAGAAGAACTCAGGTCTCGCTCCTGTGATCTTTGAGAAGGAGTTTTCATCACAACCCTTCAGGCTCACCCTCACATGGAGATTGGAAAATCTCTTTAGAGCTCTCGCGTATTTTTCATCTATAAGTATGCCGTTCGTCTCCAGAATGAATAAAAATTCGGCCAGGCCTGAGATTACCCCGAGCAAATGCTCCTTGCATAGGGTCGGTTCGTTTCCACTAATCCTCACCCTTGAGAATTTTTTTCGTTTAGCTATGCTCGAAAGCTTCGAGGAGATCTCTTCTGATGAGTAGAAATTGCCGGGTTTTTGATCACGGACCCTCGAGCTCCAGCAGTAGGCGCAGTTTAGAAAGCAGCCGACGCAGTCCGCGGTAGCTATGCCGCCGTAGAAGCGAGTGGCCCTGAACCTGTAATATTTTCTTTTATCGTCTCTGCAGACGATCCCTCTCAGCTTGGTAGCCCTGTCGAGCGGATCTATCGGATTACAGCCCATCTATTATTGAATGGATTTGTGTATATATGTCTCTTGACTCGAGCGAATCGGGTTATCGGGCATCAAAATATACTCTGCCACCAAAAAAGTTTATTACTAGCTCACGCTCTCCCTGCATATGCCAAGAGGAGAGGTAGATTTCCAGACTATAAAGGCAGAACTGGTGAAATTCGGAAACAATAACTTTATAGAAGTAGCGAGAAAAAGGGCGATTACCGAAGATAGGGAGAACATCTTCATATCCGTATCTAGAGGGTTCTTCCTTCCTGATGGAACAAAGAGGTTCAAGTCCTCTCTGACCGTTCCTGATGATGAGGAAGTAAAGGAATTCGTCTCAAAGACTCTACTTGAAGTGTAGGATGGTATACCTGATTGGCTTCGGCAATCTTGATGGATCGATGCCAGAGAGCTCGAGGAGAGGGGTTATGGGGCCGAGAGCATCGCCGATGTTAATTAAAGAGCGATTGGCGGTAAAGTAAAAGAGCCCAACGATTCAAGGGCCCGTCATATCGGATACGCTACAAGCGGAAGGAGCGCTTGCCGGGTTGAGATAAACCCGATCTTAACTTGCGAGGAGCTTATTTTCCCTTAAATGGGCTAGAGTGGGGAGCAGCACGGCAGGAGCTAATCCTCGAGTTTTTTATACACCACAATCGCCCTCTCTATAGCCGTGCCGTTCGAGAGGATCGCTATTGCTATAACACCCCATTTCAGTATGCGATAGCCTGGGAGAAATACGAATTCGAAGATCAGGATCAAGATTATGATAACCAGACGATCAGCTCTTCCCATTATGCCCGAGTATAATCTCCCTAGCCCTAGCGCCTGAGCCTGAGTGCCCATATAGCTCGTGAGCAAAACCCCCTCAATCGCGAATAACAGGTACAAAGGTTCGACGAGTAAGAGCATTCCCATCAGTATAACCACATCCGCGTATCTGTCTAGAACGTGATCCGTGAAGTCCCCTTTTTTAGACGCCAATCCTTTAGCTCTTGCGACCTCTCCATCAAGGGCATCCAAAAATCCTGAAATCGATATCAGCACTGCACCAGCAAGGATCAGCACGTCATTGGAAGAGGGAGCAAACAAGAGACAGACGGCGCTGCCGACGGTCAGCAAAAAGGCCAGGATAGAAAGGGTGTTTGGTTTGAGGGGCACCCTCTTGACAAATGGCTTTAAGGCCTCTGCGAACCTCTTTCTTCCCAACTCTAGTACCAACTCATCACGTCCTCGAGGAAGTCAAGCCTCTTCCTATATTTAGCTCCATCCCCTCTTATTATGTGTTCGACCGAATCGGCGACTTCTTCAATGTTCATATAAGTGGTATCTATCTCGTATGCCTCTCCTTCATCATGGGATTCCTGCGAGAGTATGTTTAAAGCCTCGGCCTCCAGATTTTCCCTGATTTTTTCCTTGTCATATCCCTTAGCTCTTAATCTCCCCTCCAGGATGGAAGGCCTGCATCTCAAAACTATTATAAGGTCCACCGGCAGTAAATGGGACACAAGCCCCTCGAGGATCGTCGCCCTGTCGGACGATTCTTCAACCTTAATCGCAGCGACGTGCTCCGAGATGGCCTCCAGGTCGTATAACCAGCACTTCCTAGCTTCATCGTATCCTTTAAATAGGCCAAGCCCATGGGCTAGGCTGTTCAAATCAATGATACTGAAGCCCCTCCTCCCCAACGTATCGGCAACCGAGCTCTTTCCAGTTCCAGGGGTTCCTGTCAGAGCCACTAGCACGAGATCACCTGTTGATCACCAGTATAATACCCTGAAGGAACTGAACTCCCCCACGGCTTCTAACCATTCTACATCGACCTCTTTGACTTTTGCGTGTCTTGGTCCCTCGTGGCACCACTCCATTAGCTCGTTAACCTCCCGCTCACCCCCCTCGACCATGATTTCGACCCTACCATCCGGCAAGTTCCTCACCCATCCTTTCAAACCCAGGGAGTTCGCCACGAGCTCGCAGTTGGATCTGAAGAAGATCCCCTGAACTCTTCCCCTCACATGTATATGGGCCCTCATCTCTATGCCCTCTTTTCTAGATGCGGTCATCTGTCTTTCTACTCCTATATACCGTCACCAATATCCCGGCGAACATCGGAGCCAGAAAGAAACCTGCCACGCCGCCCGATATCCCCCCTCCGATGAAAGCGAGGAGCATCAGGAAAGGATGTATCCTCCCCCTTCTCCCGGTCAGCCATGGTCTTATCACGAGTTCAGGCAATATATAAAGGAAAATAGAACCAGTGATTATAAAAGTCATCGAAAGAGTTAACGGGGCCTCCCTCAGCACCAAATGGGCCAGCGGAATAAGGAGGATCATCCACTCAGCGAGTACGGGGATAAGTGCGGCGAGGAACATGAGTCCCAGGATGGCGAGGGGGTGGGGGATCCTGAAGATCAGAAGGAAGGGGACGGTCATTACCGCCACTATGAAGGCGGTATAAACACTCCCTATATATATGCCCGATATGGCGTTGTCACAGGTGGCGACGAGCCCTTTGTCCTCCACATGGAAAAGGTCGGTCATGAATTCAGCGACCTTTTTCCCATCGACAAGGAGGTAATAGCACAACAGGGTCGAGAGCAAAAAATTGAGGATTAGCATGATGATGCTGCTCGCGCGGTCAACGGTCAGGAATTCCCGACCCATCCCGGTCGGGAGGATCTCTAGAAACCCCTGGAGAGGCTCTGGCAGTTGTTGAAAGGCCACCACGATCATCTCAAAGGCGGACTCCCACTCACTCATGGCCCAAAGGCCAAGATCGTAGAGGGAAAAGATCAGTATTAGAGATATGGGCGCCACCACAGCTATGGTGGCCAAAATGGCAGATGGGCCCTTCCTCTTGATCGGAATTCTTTTCATTATAGGTCTGGCGACATATGCGAAAACTATGCCCAGGGCTATACCATCCAACAATGGGCTAAAATAGAAAATGAGGATTACCAACACCAGTATGAGGAGAACGAATGTCGCCATCCTCCTATCAAAGTCAGACACCTAAGCCTATCTAGCTCACGGATTTATAGTTTTGGCTTCCCCTATCCTTTCTTGCTGCGCATATCATCCGATTGGACTTTAAGGGGTTATCGAAGCCTCCACTCGTCTTCTATCCCCCTTTTCACGATATCCATCCCTACAACCAGCCGGTTTATGTCGTTTGTTCCCTCGTAGATCTCTCCGATGAAGCTGTCGTTAAAAGATTTACCCAGATAGCTCAATTCCCTATAGCTTTCCTCTCCGATGATCTGAATGCACCCGTCTATCACATGAGAGCTAACCTCTGTTATGAAGGTCTTTGCCATGGCAGCATTTCTCGAGATCGTCTCTCTGAGTTCTTTGGTTATCTCCTGGTGATTAGCGACCATCTCAATGTACTCGCCGATTGAGGCTCCAACGTGATAGCAGAAATATCTGGCGGCCTTTATCTGCGTTGCCAGATCGGAAAGTTCGAATATCAAGCCCTCCCTCTCCATGAGCTTCTCTGGCGGCACACTTTTCCTAACATGGTCTACAACAAGTTCAAAAGCTCTCTCTGCTGATCCGAGGGGGCCGGCACTCAAGCTGGCTCTACCCCCGTCCAGAATAGTCAAAGCTACGGGATAGCCGCGCCCCTCCTGCCCGAGAAGGTTTTCCTCTGGGATTTCACAATCCTCGAAGAAGAGCTCAGCCGTGTGCGAAGCCCTTATACCCATCTTATCTTCTAGCTTACCTGGGGAAAAGCCCGGAGTTCCTTTTTCGACTATGAACGCTGAAATCCCTCTGTGCCCTAGAGATGGGTCTGAGGTGGCGAATACTATCACCACATCCGCCATATCGCCATTGCTTATGAACTGCTTGCTTCCGTTAAGCACGTAGTGGTTCCCTTTTTTGACCGCACTGGTCTTCAGAGCTGCTGCATCCGATCCAGCCTCAGGTTCCGTCAAACCAAAGGCACCAAGCTTCTCTCCCCTTGCTAGAGGTTTAAGGTACTTTTCTCTTTGCTCCTCGTTCCCGAACATGTATACCGACTGGCAAGCCAATCCACAATGTGCTCCAACCGTAGTGGTGAATGAGATGTCTATCTTACCGAGCTCTTCCATAAGAATGTCGTACTCGACTTCACCATAACCCATTCCCCCATACTTCTTGGGGAAGGGTACTCCCATATAACCCTGAGATGCGATCTTTTTAAGCTCTTCTTCGGGCCACTCCTCGGTCCGGTTGATGTGATCCACTCCTGGCTCTATCTCCCTCTTCAAGAATTCCTTTACGTTCTTCCTGAAGAGCTGTTGTTCTTCTGAAAAGGTAAAATCTAATGGCATTATCCTTCTCCTGGCCGATTCCGACGCTTCCTTCAATGAGATTTAGGTACTTAATCCTTTTTATTAATCTTATTCAGACCCCTGTTCCCTTTACTTTTAAACCCTCAAACCTTAAATATAGAGATGAGATCCTGAATTGTGCGCGGGAGCTTGCCTAATGGAGGTAAAGAAGGACAGGAATTATCCCATGCGGCTGTTTTGCTTCCTGTCTATAAGAAAGAGGGGGAGTGTTTCCTCGTATTCACCAAAAGAACCAAATTGACGCATCATGCTGGGGACGTTTCTTTCCCTGGTGGATCTTACGAAGAGAAGGACGGCGATCTGAAGAACACCGCACTCAGGGAAAGCCACGAAGAGATCGGCCTTGATCCAAAAGACGTTAGGATATTGGGCAAGCTAAGTGAGGTAAGGACGCTCACATCCTACTATCTCGTTACGCCCTACATCGGCCTGATTCCTTATCCATACGATTTTAAGGTAAACGAAAAAGAGGTAGAGGAGTTGATAGAGGTGCCTGTATCCGCTCTACAGGAAAAGAATGAAGGGCGCTGGGTCTACAAAGGCCACGTCATTTGGGGCGTCACTGCGATGATATTGTCCGATTTTTTATCTTTCGTCTCTTCATACGATGCCTAGGGTCTAAGAGCTACGCCCTATCTTTATACTCCTCCATAAGCTTCATCGTATCGATTTTTCCAACGCTCGTCTTTGGTATCTCTGAGGTAAAAAATATCCTATCTGGGACCCACCACTTCAATATCTTCCCTTCATCCACAGCTTTCATGAAGCAGTCCCTCAACTCCTTTTCGCTAACGTTTACATCAGCCGGAACTACGACGGCTACCGGTCTCTCACCCCACTTCTCGCTTGGGGTTCCTATAACGGCGCACTCTTTTACCGCTGGGTGGGTGCTCAGTACGCTTTCGAGGAGTAGAGGAGATATCCATTCACCTCCGCTCTTGATTATGAATTTAGTTCTACCTGTTATCTGTAAATAGCCCTCCTCGTCAATGCTCGCCACGTCTCCCGTGTGGAGCCATCCGCCCTTCCAGAGCTCTTTGGTCTTTTCCTCGTCTTTGTAGTACTCCCTCGTCAACCAGGGAGCTCTTACGACTATTTCGCCCACATCTTTTCCGTCATGCTTCATGGGGTTCATGTTTTCGTCGACTATCTCCAGCTTCACAAACGGAATGGGTAGGCCGGTTTTTATCAGATATTCCAGCTGCTTCTCATGGTGCCAGTCCGCCATCTTGTTCTTCAAAGAGGAGATGGTAAGCACAGGGCAGGTCTCCGATAACCCGTATCCTGCTGCCACCTTTATGCCCAGCTTCTCGGCGCTCTTTGCTAATCCCATCGGCAAAGCCGCTCCCCCTATAATTACCTTCCATCTCGATAGCGCCTCGATATGATCTTTTGCCTCTGGGTGGGCGATCACCATCTGGAGGATAGAAGGCACCATGTGCGAGAAAGTTACTTTTTCCCTCTCGATCAGATCTAGAATGAGTTTAGGGTCATATCTCCCAGGCATTACCAGTTTTGGTCCCACTATAAGGGAAACGTGGGGAAAGCCCCAGGAGTTCACGTGGAAATAGGGCACAAGACCCATCAAAACATCTTGAGATGACAGCATGCAGGGCGAGGGAAAGGCGGTTAGCTGAAGCGCCACGCACATGGCATGGAGGCATAGTTGCCTCTGAGAGAAGATCACACCTTTGGGCATCCCGGTAGTACCGGTTGTATAGAAAAGAGCGCAATTTTTGTTCTCATCTATGTCCGAAAATTCATAATCAGAAGAAGATTTTATTAGATCTTCGTATTTATGGTGTTCGAGCTTCGTCTCTTTTTGCTCGCCATCGCTCATGATCATGTAGTTCTTTACCGAGGTTAACTTTTCTGACACCGGCTCGATCAACCGCAGGAACTCATCGTTCATTATTACGGCGTCGTCTTGTGCATGGTTGATTATGTATGCGATCAGATCTGGAGGAAGGTTCAGATTGACCATGTGGAGCATGGAACCCATCATCGGTATCGCGTAGTAAAGCTCCAGGTATCTGTGTGTGTCCCATTCCAGGACAGCTACTTTTGAGCCTTCTTTAATTCCTAGATCGGAGAGAGCTTTCGCCAATTTTTTAATTCTTCCGTGAAAATCTTTGGTAGTGTACCTAACCCTGTCTCTGTATACTATCTCCTGATCCGGAAAACGCTGCAAAGCGTTCTCAACGATGCTTTTCAGATTCAGTTGATATGCATATTCACCCATTTTACCACCTCAGATAAAAATAATGAGATAAGATTTTATATTATTTTCTGTGCCGAGGGGCATAAAAAAGAAGGAGAAAGGGGGATCGCCGGGATATCTTTCAGCTCTTCCCTCTCCCCCTTCTAACCCTCACCCCCTGAAGTTACATAATTCGTAATACGATTAAAAAAGTGGATGCCGAAAGGGCGGGAGGTTAGAAACCGTTTGGACTCGAGATTCACACACCTCCGCGATCAAAATTTAAATACTCCTCAGGATTTCAGGGGTGATGGTCGTCATAAAGGGAGGAGGAGTCTTCGGCCTCTCTCTTGCGTTGGCTTTGTCAGGCGAGGAGAAAGTTAAGATTTATGAGAAAGAGGACGAGGTGGGAGGGATAGTTAGATTTCTGGACTGCAAAGCCACTGGGGATAAGTGCAACAGATGCAACGCCTGTCTGCTCGATGATCTCATAGAAGAGGTAAAGAAAAACGAAAATATAGAGATAATAACGGGATGTGAGTTTGAAGGCGAAGATGTCATAGATGCTACCGGTTATCAACTGGTTTCTCCTTTAGAAAGCGAGGACGTGATCACCGCTCTTGACTTTGAGAAGGCAAAGGGCGAGGTTGAAGGGAGAAAAATAGCATTCTTGATGTGTGCGGGCTCGAGGGACGAACACTATCAGGAGCGCTGTTCAAGGGTCTGCTGTACATACGTTCTGAGGGAAGCGAACAAGCTTCTAGATTCAGATCCCGAAAAGAAGATAGCCATATTCTACATGGATATCAGGAGTGATCAGCTTGATGTGTATGACAGGTTGAAAGCCGATGAGAGAGTTAGATTTATCAGAAGCAGAATACCATACCAGGAAATCGAGCAGCTGGAAAAGGGAGTGAGAGTTAAGTACGAGGACGAGGGAGGGATAAAGGAGGAAAAATTCGACAAGATCGTGTTGGCTCCTGGCATAACGGGCAAAGACCAGGTGTTTGATATAACGGAGACGATGAAGAGCGGTTTTGCCTTAGCTTATGATCTGCTGGGTAAAAAAGAGATAAAACTGCCTATAAAAGAGGGGGAAAGGCAGGTGTTAGCGGGCGGAAAGCATGAAATCGAGACCGAAAAAGGAGAAGGAAAAGGCGTCGTCTATCTGCTCGACGATCGAAGCTCATCCTTCGAGACCCGGGAGAAGGTAAAGGGGGCTATTGAGGCCAGGAATGAGGGAGTGGACGTATCTGTGCTGTACCCCAAAAAAGGACTGAATCTAAAGGGCGAGGAAGAGTTGTATAAAGAAGCTCAATCCATGGGGGTGAAATTCTTTATGTATGGTGATTTGAATTTATCTGAGGATCGAGTTTCATTTCGCGACATCTTGAGCGGCAGAGAACTCGAACTTGAATATGGCAGCATGATCCCCCCCTCTGGCGAGGCAGAGAAAAGAGAGAGCTTCGCCAGAGACCTTGGGTTGCTCACGCCCAGGAAGAATGTGTTCCTGGTAGGGGGCGATCTCTCCACCGATGAGCAGGAAAGGGATGCAAAAGCGGCCCTGATTATGCCAATCGATGAGCCTTTGTACAAGGCAAAGGTGGACAAGGATAAGTGCGCTCTATGCTTGACTTGCGTAAGGCTGTGCCCTCACGATTGTATCGATATCGATTATGGTGAGGAAGCCGCCCACGTTAGAGAGCAGGGCTGCTTCGGCTGTGGTATTTGCTATTCCAATTGCCCAGCCAGGGCGATAGAATTTGTGGAAGAGGAGTTATTCTCCACCTATGCCTGCGAAAACGCATTTCCAAGAGCCGATCCAGGAGTGAAGTTGATCCCATGTTCTGGCAGCATGGATGAGGCAACGCTCTTGAGAAGCGTTCTGAGGTTCGGTAGCGTTAAACTCATCGCCTGCTACAACGAAAACTGCAAGAATTACGATGGGGATGAGAGGGCGCTTTTGACTGTGGAGAGCACGAGAAGGATCCTGGGGGAGATGGGGTACAATAAAGATCTGGTAGAGTTCGTTAGAAAATCCAAAAGAGAGGTTAACCATGATAGTGGCTGAAAGAAAGGAGTTGGAAGAGATCAAGGAGATGGTAGAGCCCTACGACAGGATACTGATTCTGGGCTGCAACACCTGTGCGACCATCAGGTTGTATGGAGGAGAAAAAGAGTGCGAGAAGCTGAGCATAGAACTCGGCGATGTTTTCAAAGATAAAAAAATAAGCTATAAAGTGGTGGAAAGGCAGTGCGAGCAGGAGTTTTTGGAGGATGAGGCCGTTAAAAAGGAGATAGAGGAAAACGATTGTGTTCTCTCCATGTCCTGTTCTATCGGCCCACAGACCGTGGTTGAGATCTATCCGAACTCCATAGCCGTTCCCGCCCAGAACACATCCTTCATAGGCAGGGCTGTAGAGCATGGGATATTCCAGGAGAGGTGCGCCCTCTGCGGCGACTGTATCATCGATGAGACCTTTGGTTTATGCCCTATAGCCAGGTGTGCTAAATCTCTCATGAACGGGCCATGCGGGGGGAGCCATGATGGAAAATGCGAAGTTGATCCCGAGAGGGATTGCGTCTGGCAACTCATATATGATAGGGCTTCCAGATTGGGGAGGATAGACGATCTACTGGGAATAATCGAAGTTAAAGACTGGTCGAACGGTATGCATGGTACCAGGAAGGAGGTAAAACATGTCTGATCTGGAAGAGGCTTTAAAAAAAGGCTTCACCGTAACCGGAGAAGTTGGACCGGTGAAGGGGACATCGACGGAATCCCTGATAAAAAAGACTCTCGCGATAAAGGATTATGTCAGCGCTGTGAACGTTACCGATAATCAGACGGCAGTCATGAGGCTCAGCTCACTGGCCTCCTGCCTGGTAATTCAGAGGGAGGGGATCGAGACCGTGCTGCAGATGACGTGTAGAGATAGGAACAGGATAGCTATGCAGTCCGACCTTTTGGGGGCATGGGCACTCGGGATAAGGAACGTTCTTGCGATAAGCGGCGATCATCAATACCTGGGAGATCATCCTCAGGCCAAAGGCGTCTATGACATAGACTCCATACAAGAGATAGCAATGATCAGGAGGATGAACGAAGGTTATGATCTCATCGGAAATGAATTGAAAGGGAAGACCGACTACTTCATCGGGTGTGCAGCGAATCCGTTCGCAGACCCATTCGAGTTTAGAGCTTTGAGGTTGCAGAAAAAGGTCAATGCTGGAGCTCAGTTCGTGCAGACCCAGTGCGTATTTGATGCGGATCTGTTTGAAAAGTGGATGGAAGAGGTCAGAGCGAGAGGGCTCGATAAAAAAGTCCACATTCTGGCCGGTATCACCCCCCTAAAATCCGCAAGGATGGCGAACTACATGGCGACGAACGTTGCGGGCATCAAGATGCCCAAACAGCTGATCGAGAGGGTGGAAAAGAGCGACGACCAGAAGAAGACGGGGGTCGAGGTAGCGAAGGAGTTGATAGGAGAGGTAAAAAATATAAAGGGAGTGGACGGGATTCACATCATGGCGGTGGGATGGGAGAGGATCATACCATCGCTCTTCGATTGAGATTGAACAGTGCTAAGCCATCAGGTAGTCCTTCGCGTACAATTTCCTGTTTAACAGCACTTCTGCCGTTTTAAGCACGTTCATTAATTCCGTATCCAGTGGATCGACTATGGCTGCATCCAGGCCATTCGCCATCAGCATCGCTAATAACACCCTGTTCAGAAGGGATCTCTCCGAGGATCCGCTCGAGATATTGCTCAGCCCTACTACCGTGTGGGGCGCAGGATCGTCGAGCGTCCCAAACATCTTGGTCGCCTCCAGAGCAAAAGGGAGCTGATCCTGGGCAGCGCTTATTGGGAGAACCACCGGATCCAGATAGAGGTGATCGGACGGGACGCCGTACTCCATCGCCTTGGCCATCGTCGTCATGGCCAGCTCCAATTTAGCGTCGGTTTCTCTGGCTATGCCCCTCTCATCTATCGCCAAACATATTATCCCACAGTCGTATTGAGATGCGAGTGGAAAGAGCAATTCCATTCTCTCCACCTCAGCGGTGGTGGAGTTGATAATCGGTGTCTTCTTCGCCACGCTCAGGCCGGCCTCCGTGGTCTTTGGGAGTGGTGTGTCGACCACTATGGTTACATCGGTAACTCCCTGGACCGTTTCGATCATCCACTTCATCACTTCTTCAGGGTTGTCCAATCCTGGTCCAGTGTTTATATCCAAAGCGTTTGCTCCAGCCTCTACCTGAGCAAGCGCCTCTTCGATTATGGGTTTTTCGTCATGATTGTCTATGGCTTTCCTCATCTTCCTGAACTGTCCATTTATCTTCTCTCCTATGATCAGCATAGGCCCCAAATCGCGCTTTGTATTATAAGAGTTACTATTTACCATATATGGGTAGACACCACTTCAAAAAAAAGGCGAAAAAGATATTTACCTTGCTTATTATACGACATGGATGAGAGACGAACTTTATAGATACATGAAAGTCGGGATCATCCATTTCATGCTCTATCCGGAGACCATAAAGGGGGAGGGCCCGATATTGAGAACCCTCAGAAATTTGGCTACAGACCCATATTTCCAAGTGGTGGAGCTCACATGGATAAAGGATCCCGGAGTAAGGGCAAAGGCGAAGGCGATGTTGGAGCAGGCCCATCTTGAGGTCAAGTATGGAGCTCAACCAAGGCTGCTTACTCAGAATCTGGACCTGAACACCTTTGATGAAGAGGAGAGAAAGAGGGCGGTCAATACCATAAAGGAGGGCATAAATGAGGCGAAGGAGATAGGAGCGACATCTCTTGGTTTATTGTCCGGAAAATGGGCCGGGAAGGAGAAGCGCGATGCAGCTATTGCCCTCCTAATAGATTCATTAAGAGAGATATGCGAGTATGCAAGAGGCTTTCCCGTAACTCTCGAACAGTTCGATTGGGATATCGATAAGAGGGCTTTGGTCGGACCGATAGATGAGACCTTAGAGGTGTGCAGGGAGCTGAGAAAAGAGTACGATAATTTTGGTTTGCTGGTGGATCTATCACATCTGCCGCTGCTTAGATTAACGCCCCATGAGGCTTTAGAGCCCGTCAAGGAGTATCTGGTACATGTACACATAGGGAATTGCCTGATGAGGGACAGGAATCAAGCAGAGTATGGGGATAAACACCCGAGATTTGGGGTTGAAGGCGGGGAAAATGATGTGCCTGAATTGGCCAGATTCCTTAAAGAGCTGTTTAAGATCGGGTATTTAAGCGACGATGGGCCGAGGGTCGTCTCCTTTGAAGTTTCGCCTTTAGCAGGGGAGGATCCAGAAATAGTGCTCGCGAGCTCGAAGCGGGTTCTAAACCAGGCATGGGCCCTGGTAAAATAAAAAGGGAAAAAGGAGGAGAAAAAAAATGGAAATTGAGAGGAAATGGAAAGTGTTCGTGACGAGGAAACTGCCGCAAAAGGCTCTGGATTGGCTCAGCGAGAAATGTGAATTGGAAGTCAATCCCGAGAACAGAATCCTAAAAAAAGAGGAGATCATCGAAGGGGTCAAAGGAAAAGATGGGCTGCTCTGCTTGTTGACGGACAAAATCGATGCGGAGATAATAGATTCTGTGGATTTGAAGATGATTGCCAATTACGCTGTTGGCTTTGATAACGTGGATATAAAGGCGGCAACTCAACGCAAAATACCTGTCTCCAATACCCCTGGAGTGCTCACCGATGCAACGGCTGAGCTAGCATGGGCCCTGCTCTTCTCAGTAGCTAGAAGGGCAGTAGAAGGAGATAAATTTTGTAGAGCCGATAAATTCAGGGGATGGGATCCAATGCTCATGCTGGGTGTAGATCTAAAAGGAAAAACTTTGGGGGTTGTTGGAGCCGGCAGGATCGGAACCGCATTTGCGCTAAAGAGCAGGGGATTTGAGATGAACGTCATATACACAAAAAGGAGCGAAAACGAAATTTTGGAGAAGGAGCTGGGGGCTAAAAGAGTCGAGATGGATGAACTTTTGAAGAGCTCCGATTTTATCTCCATACATCTCCCCCTTAATTCCAAGACCAGGCATATAATCGGTGAATGGGAGCTTAAACTGATGAGGCCTACTTCTATCCTGATAAATACAAGTCGAGGCCCAGTAGTGGATGAAAAGGCTCTAGTTAAAGCCTTAAAGGAGGAGTGGATCAGAGGCGCAGGGCTTGACGTTTATGAGAACGAGCCAGTTATAGAGCCCGGATTGCTTGATTTAGATAACGTGGTTTTGCTTCCTCATCTGGGCTCAGCTACTGAGGAGACCCGGACGAAGATGGCCATGATGGCAGCTGAAAATCTGATAACTGGGTTAGAGGGGGAAGTACCGCTGAATTGTGTAAACGCGGAAGTATTCAAAAGATGAAGAGGATAAGGGTTAAATCAGCTGATAAAGAACTCATTGCGGAGATATGGGATACCTTCACGGGAAAAGGAGTTGAAATAGAGGTGGAAAGGGCTTAATCCAGACCCCATTTACGTACGATAACTCTCAGGCTCTTTGAGTACCTGCCCGATCTACTGGAGTTGGAGCCATACTCGCCGCATATGGCGTTTCTTTTATCTTTATCTGAGCGCAGATATCTTATTTCACCTCTCCACTTCTGTCAGGTAGTTGCCTTCTTCTCCCAGGGGGATGAAGGGGATCTCAATGCTGGATGGATGCTCTTCGTCGTGATATAGGCTTATTACGAACGGGTTAAAAGAATGCTGCAGGAACGGAAAATCGCTCGTGGAGACAGTAACCTTCATCCTGTGGCGCGGTACAATGGTGTAGTATGAGGCAAGGAGGTCAAAATCTATTTTGTGTATGCCTGTCTCATCCGGTATGGCAAAATAATTGCCCCTGGAGATAAGTGTTTCTTCACCGTCAGGATTCACATCGTAAATCTTTACGACGACCTCGAATTCCGCAGGTGAAATTATCTTGGTAAGATCTCCATACCACGGAAAAGGTATGTCGAATGATTCCTCGATGGGCAATGGAGAGTCGGTCTTAAGATAGAGAGTTACGTGCGGTATTCCGATAATGGTGCGATTATCCTCAAAGGGCTCGGAGAGATAAGCTACGCTTCCCAGTCTAGTGCCTCGTGGCAACCTGCGCATGAGATCTCCTGCACCAGGCAGGAAACCGCCTAACATCCAATCCACCAGATATAACAGAATAGCATCGTCAACGAGGCCGTTTATAAGGAAAGTATTGAAGATTTTATCCGGACCCTGGTCTTCCACGGGCCCTGCTCCAAGGCTGCCCCGGCGTTCAGATTTAGCCCTGTCAAAGAATAGGGGGGCATCATTCAGTCCAGCTATCGGGTACTCCTCTAGGAAATAGGTCTTTCCGTTCCAGGGATGCTCCGCTATCTCTATTGGGGGCTCATCCATTATTGAATTTGGCTCTCCTTTAAGCCAGTAATCAAACCAGTCCTTCATTTTCTCCACTATGTAATCGTACTCTTCTTCCCACTCATTCGCCGGGGGGTGACCCGATGCACAGAGGTAGATCTTTTTTGGGACCGATGGGTCAAGTTCCTCATAAGCGTCGAGGGCAAGATTTGCTGGGAACAGGTGATCGTCCCATCCATTTATCATGTAGATGGGGCATCTTATGTCTTCTAGATCAGCGGAACGTGCTTCAAATTCTTCGACTCCCTGCTCCAACCCGATACCCGTAAGCGCTAACCACGCCCAGAGGAACATCATGGTCGAGGCGGTCATGGCGATTAAAGTCTCGCTAAAAAGGAATAAGCTGTAGAACAATTTAAGGCAACCATCCGGCATTATACTCTGGCGCAGATCGTATGTGCCGATTATGGGGACTACGGTCTTTACCCTCTGGTCGACTGCAGCGATGCGGAAGGAGTGTATTCCTCCAAGAGAAAGTCCGCCTATGCCTATATTTTCGGCATCCACTCTGAAGTCCTCTGTCTCAATTAAAAAGGTGATCACATCTTTTAGATCCTGAATCTCTATATCGCTGATGCCATACACCTTTCCTCCGCTGTTGCCGAAGCCCCTGACATCGTATAAAACGGCCACATATCCGCCCTTGGCAAATTTATCCGCCACATCCTGATAGTCTTCACCCTCTCCTCCCCACCCATGGATGAATATTACGCAGGGAAATTTTTCATCTCCGTCAACTGGATCGATCTCGAGGTCAGGGATAAGCACCTTTCCGTTTATTTTAACCCCATCGTGCACCACCAACTTGAATTTCTCTATATGGTAAGTACAGAGTTCATCGGCAAATGGGCTCTCAAGATAGGCCACTTCAGTTTTTTCAGAGACGACCGCACCGAAACCGTTCAGGATTAAAAAGCATCCAGTCAACACGCCCACGAAAATTCTTCTCTTTTTTTCTGTCCTGTTCATTTTACGCCCTCCGGGGCATTTAAGTGCCCCTGATTAACGTCCAGTCTCCTCATAAGGTTTTGAGCACTTAAACCTTACCTGCGTCACTTTCTGCGGGAACGTTCGCCGCCGGAAACCCGATGGAAAGCTTAGCCCGTTGGCTTCGACATTATAAGCTACCGGTAATAAAAGCGCAGGGCAACATAAGCTTAAATAATTTTAGAAGGGTAGTCGGCTGAAGGCGATCTCATGTTGGATTGGACGGGTTGGCTGAATCCCTGGGCGGTGTCTTACATCCTTGTAATGGTCGGAACTATCATCCTGATATGGTTGATCCCCAAAGAGTTCATCAACGAGTGACTATGAAGAAAATTAAAAGGGCGATCTTCCTAGCGGTAGTTGGGATATCGATCCTTTCGCTCTTTCTTCAACCCATCACAGCAGAACTTCTGGATGACCTGGGGTATATGGCGGACGAATTGACCCGGTGCAAGGGGGCTGCCCAGGATGAAAGGTGGGAGAAGGCTCAGCAGCACTATGACAATGCTCTAGCTAGATGGGGTGGTATAAAACCTCGATTGAAGGAAGACGAAAGCGAGGTCGGTAGAAATAGGATCGATAGGATCCTCGAGGTAGATAAAGAACTTGAGAACATTAAAAATTCGATTAACGAGACATCCATTCAAAATCTAACAACTCATGTTAACAGGTGTATTTGGGCTATATCTTACCAGCCTGATGGGTTTAAAGCTCCCGAGGATAATTTTACGTTAAGCGATTGGATACTCGCCCTCGTGATCGGACTGGGTTTCGATGTCTTTGCCATCGCTTTTGGGCTGCATCTGAGACGCATCTATAGACGGGGAGGCTACAAGGGAGGATAGATGATAGCCCCCTGCGACATAGCGATCGTCTGCATTTATATGGCTGCCATTTTCCTCGCGGGCCTCTACTTCGGCAGGCACATGAAATCGACGACCGATTATTTCCTCGCCTCGCGGGCAATGCCCTGGTACTGGATTATGGTCTCAGTATGGACGACCAACATAGGCATGGTTCACGGCTATTTGGCTCACGGGGGAGCGGCTTATAATTGGGGTTTGGTCCACTGTCATATGGAATAGTTGCAGGGCCCCTGGCAGCTCATCATCGCGGGGTTTTTGTTCATAACCTTCTATTGGAAAGCCGGAGTTTTTACCGTGTCAGAGTACCTGGAAAGGAGGTACAACCCTGGTTGCCGACTTTTTTACGCGATCATTTACATCTTCTTTTTCATCGTTACGATCTCTTCCGGTCTATATCTCACAGCTCTATTTATGGAATCAGCTTTTGGGTGGGACTTCTGGATTTGCGTGTTCGTACTGGCTCTGGTGGTTGGCGTTTATACCTGCTTTGGAGGCCTATCGGCCGTCATTATGACCGATGCTATCCAATTTTTGATCATGATGCTCGCGACCTTGCCCGTGTATTTCATCTTAACCAAAGATCTTGGGGGTTTTACTCAAGCTGCAAATCAGATGATTGAGACCATGGGAACATCTAACGCTTATTTCAATCTCATGCCAGGAGCGGATCATCCTTTTATGGGGGGGCCATGGCTGATAGTGGGTCAATGCTTCGTCGCGGCGCTTGCTTGGGCGGCGGGACAGCAAGCCATGATCCAGAGGAATCTTGGAGCCAGAACGGTGTATGACGCAAAATTTGGAAACGTTATGGCGGCTATTCCAAAAACCCTGGGAGCTTATATCTATATAATCCCCTTAACCATTGCTCCTTTATACTTCGCCTTAAATGGTATTTTCTTGCCAAAACCGGATGCCGCCTATGGAACCCTCATCCTGAATTTATTGCCCTCGGGAATGATTGGCCTGGCTTTCGCCGGTTTATTTGCGGCTGGGATGTCAACCATGGACTCGATGCTGAATTCCACTTCAACTCTGTTCGTAAGGGACATCTACGAAAGATTCTTCGTGAGAGATAAACCAGATGCCCACTACTTTAGAGTCGCCCGGTTGGTGACCCTGGCCGGCTTGCTGATCTGCGTTGGCTCAGTTGCTTTCATCATGAAGGTGCCGCTGATCATGACTATGGAGAAGACTTTAATGGCCATGTTCGAGGGGCCATTAGTAGCGGTCATCGTCTTGGGGATCTTCTGGAGGAGAACCAATGGAAAAGGTGCTCTAGCCGGCTTGATAATAGGAGGAATAGTTACTCTCCTCACCCTTTCGTATACTGATAAATTCCTTGTGATAGAGACCATGGGGGCTGCAGCCAGTTTAGCGGTAGTGATTTTGGTATCCATGCTAACGGAAGCACCACGTTCAGATCAGGTAGAAGGACTCACGTGGGGGGTTGGACATGAGAGCAAGATCGGCGAGAAAATTTCTGAGAGGGCGGTGCAAGCGCAACCTTTACCCCCAGTTTCGAGAAAAGTGCCAATTTACAGAGACATGCGCGTGTGGGCCACCATATTCTTGCTTATCCAGATAGTTTTGCTCTTATATTATGCGGGGGTCTAGATTAAATGTTGGGAAAGTCGGATCTTGAAAAACTTGGAATTGAAGTAGAAGAGTTCGAATGGACAGAAGTCGAAGTAGAATCGGGAGAGCAGGCGATCAGAAGGGAAAGGATCGTCTCGGATCAGATGGGGATAGTCGGGCTAATAGTGCTGGTGCTTGGCCTTTTCGCCTTCTTCCTGGCGCCATCACCCTCTTCCGCTTATGTCAATTTATGGAAGTCCATTGCCTGTGGGGGGTTGATCGGCGCAGGAGTCTTCTTTATTTTGCTCAGCCTGTTCAAAAAGAGAAAATTGAGGGTAGAAGAATGAGGAGAATAGTTCCCAGATATCCGACTCTAGAATCTTTGCTGAAGCATATCGGAAGAATAAGCGGGATATCAGCTGAGCTGATTTACCTCCCGTTCTGCCTGTTCAAGTATGAAATAATGGGCGTCGGATTTGGCGATAAACTGATCAGAGAAGAGGGACTGCTGTTGGTGGATTTAGAAAATTGTACGCCTATAAATGTGCTCAGCTTATCCGAACTCAAATGGGAAAAAAGCATAAATCGATCCAAGAGGAATATCATCCAGTTCGATGAGACGGAAATCCTAGAGGAAAAATTGCTTCCACCCAAAGTCGAATTCAAAGATGCAAAGAAAAGGGGCCTATGGGTCCTGAGGTGGGATTTGATGCAGGTTCTGGGAAAGTTCAGATATAAGTACTTGAGCATATTTCCCGAAGAGGATAGTATGCTGGTCTATTATCCCTATTGGATCGTCTACAGGAACTCCAGGGGAAAAACTACCTTTGATGTGTGGGATGCGTTAAATGGAGCGAAGGAAGGAAACCAGATCAAGAAAGCAGTGGTTATCGGCCTGGAGGAGTTAATCGGATGAAATTGCTCGAAAAAATTAGAAAGCGCTGGGTGGAAAGGCCCCTTTCTCTAGAAGTGAATGATGCAAAGGCGTTCGATCGAGCGGACTATCGATGGATCATGATTAGATTAAAGGCTTCCTATTTTGGTAGAACCTTAGGGAAGAATGAGCTCGAGGCCAGAAACTTTTTAGTCGGGAGGATTAACCCGATGACTGGGGAATTGGATTACTCTATAGGAGATGGCTCATCGCCCAGTTCGATGGGTTACGGGGGTTTTGGCTATCTGAGGTCAACCGAGGAATGGGTGATATTTTTTGGCCCCTGGCCAAAGGGTTATGATCTCATCGGGGAAACGCTCCTGATCAGGCTAAATGCAAAGGGACATTCGACCGTTCAGAGAGGGGCGATCAAAGAATCTATAATAGAGAGGATATAATGGAGGAGAGATGAAGCTGAGCATGGTCCTTTCTCTTCAGGATACCTCCTTCGGAGCGGTTTTTAAAGCAGAGCTGGATCCTCTCTTAAAGGAGTTGAGGGAATTGGGATTCGATGGCGTCGAGCTTGCTTTAGCCGATCCTCTAGAGGTGGATCAACGTGAGGTTTTTCGAATTGTGAGTGAACATGGGTTAGAGGTCCCCGCCGTAGGCACGGGACAGGCCTATCTGAGGGATGGGCTAAGCCTTCTTTCATCCGATGAGGGGGTTAGAAAAAAAGCTGTAGAAAGGATAAAAAACCACGTGGATTTCGCCCAGCTCTTTGGCGCGCAGGTCATAATAGGTTTGATTCGGGGTGGGAAAAGTGTTGGAAAAGAATTCATCGATTCGATGCGGGAGTGCGCCGATCATGCTTTAAAAAAAGGCATAATCCTGACTATCGAACCGATTAACAGGTATGAGGTCGACTTCATCAACAACGTCGAGGAGGCGATAGATTTCATAAGGTCACTAGGAGCCAAAAATGTTCATTTGCTTCTGGATACCTTCCACATGAACATAGAAGAGCCCTCGATCGAGAAGAGCATCGAGCGCTCTAAACCCTACCTCTCTCACGTTCATCTAGCGGACTCGAACAGAGAAGCCCCGGGATATGGGCATCTGGACTTCGGGAGCATCATTAAAACCCTTAAGAAGATAGGATATCGAAGATACCTGTCCGCCGAGATTTTGCCCATTCCAGACCAACATAAAGCAGCTCAACAGACCATTAACCTTTTGAGAAGTTTGATGTAACGAGAAATATGGAGTATAGCAAGGACGTAAGATAGAGATACGAGTCATAGAAATTCGATGAACGTACCAGGATCAGGTAAGGATTAAATATCCGCATGCCATAAACGATCTAGAGGTATGAACATGAAGATTTCCGATTTAATCAGAAAGTTTCATAGTGAGTTGATATTATTATCGATACTTTTCCTGTTCTTCTTTGAGACGCTAAATAGCTTCTTTACAGATGTTTATGCTCTAAATTTCGCCATAATGGGTGTTGGCCCTTATGCTCTGCTATCGTTATTCCTTCTATCGCCCCTGATTCTTATAATATTCAAAGAGAATCTTCCCGCCATGGGACTGTATGTTACCTCTGGATTGTTGGTCATCTCGAGGATCTTACTGACGGTTATTTCTGATACTATCGCATTGTCATTCATAACCGGCGCGGGCGTGGCGGCTTTCGGTGTATTCTTGCCGGCTTATATAGCCACAGGAGCCAGAGAGGGCGAGGGATCGCCCTATCTGATTACTACACAGGCGTTAGCCATTGCTATCGGTCTATCCATTGCTCTAAAATCGATCGGTAGCTCGATAGATTTTTCCATGTACGGCTGGGGGAGGATCATCCCCTGGCTGTTAGCAGCGGTTGCGATGGTAATGATCGCTGGGATTCAAATTCAGAGGAAAAATGAAAACGAAAAGGTCACAGGAGAATCTAGGAGAGGCTCGGGGAAGATTTTGCTACCATCCATGGGTATATATGGAATCCTGGCTATGGAATGGTTCGTATTGGCTTATCCATCCGTGCTGAGCAGATGGTCGGATTCTTCATACGTATTAGTTTCCATTATAACAATGATAGCGGTCGCCTCTTTTGCTGCAGTAATAACGATTATGCCGCGAATTTTTGAACGATTGAAGATCAGGACGATCGTCGTTCTTAACGCGCTGTTGGTAGCTTCAGTGGTGCTGGTAGCCGCTTTACCGCAGCAAGAGTTCAGCATGATACAAAGAATCTTCACTTACTCCACGGCAGCGCTCTCACCAGTTGCTCTGCTCGATTTCATGTTACTGGTCGGGGAGGTTAACGGGCTGAAGCCGAGCTCCAGGCAGCTTGGGAAGAGCTTTGGGGCATCATCACTGTTATTTTTGATCCTGAGTTTTGCGATGGTATTTTCATTCAACTATGAGTTCGTTCCGGGGATGGGCATACTCAGGGACAGGGTATATCTGATCATCTTACTGACGGCCCTGATGGCAGTAATTCCAGTAGCGTTATTGAAAGGGATCAAAGGGCTGTCGAGAAAACTTCCGCAAAGTAGGGTAATGGCCTTGGTAATGACAGGTTTGTTCATAATGGGAACGGGGATCGGGCTGGGGATAAACGCGATAAGACCCGATGCACCCCCGTCGCCGACGACGATAACGGTAATGTCCTTCAACGTCCATCAAGGGGAGGATATGGACGGACGATTCAACTTTGCCCGGGTGCTTGATACGATCAAAAAATCGGGCGCGGACATAATTGCCTTACAGGAAACGGAAACGGCAAGAATCTGCCTTGGTAACAATGACCTGGTCAGGTTCTTAGCAGAGAAACTCGACATGTACTCTTATTACGGACCGAAAACGGTCACGGGAACTTACGGCGTGGCAATACTCTCGAGGTTCCCAATAGAATCGGCAGAGACGTTATTTATGCCAAGCGAGGATTCTCAGAGGGCGATAATAAAATCCGAAATTAGGATCGGTGCGGAGATAATAACGGTCTACAACACGCACTTTGGACTGGCATTCTTGGAAAGGATCGCACACGCGCAGTTCACAGCAGATTTGACGGCGAACTCGACCAGGGCGCTTCTGTTGGGGGACTTCAATACCCTTACTGCGGAAACGCCCTATGCGATGATCGCTGAAAAATTCCAGGACGGCTGGTTAGCGATCAACCCTTCCGGGACGGGCGACACGGGCTATGATGGGGCGACATTTGACTGGCAAAACCCCACCGAGAGGATAGATTACATCTTTTTCACCCCCGATATGAGCATAACTGACTTTGAGGTTTTGACCTGGGCGCATGAATCGGATCACCTGCCGATAGTTGCAGTATTCGATCTGTAAAAAAAGAAGGGGGAACCCCCACCTAATCTACCAGTTCCTCCCTCCCCCTTCTAACCCTCTCCCCCCCTTGAGTATACATACTTTGTATAACGATAAAAAAAGAGGTTACGACTAAAATTCATCTGATACTGGTTTTATGCTTGCCCATGCTAGGGAAAGGCAGGTTCCATACAAAAACTTCTTTTATTCGCAAACGTTAGGCTAAATTACCGTAAAAAGGGGTAAAAAGATGAGCGCAAAAAATATTCTGATGATCGTGGGAGATTTCGTCGAGGATTACGAAGTGATGGTTCCCTTTCAGATGTTGGAGATGGTGGGCCACACCGTTCACGCTGTCTGCCCGGGGAAGAAGAAAGGCGAGGCCGTAAAGACAGCCATTCATGATTTTGAAGGCGATCAGACATACAGCGAAAAATCGGGCCATAATTTCGCCCTTACGGCGACCTTTGATGAGATTAACCCAGAAAGTTACGATGCCCTCGTGATCCCCGGAGGGCGGGCCCCGGAATACATTCGTCTCGACGAGAAGGTACTTTCAACAGTACGACACTTTGCGGAAAATAATAAGCCCATCGCCGCAATTTGCCATGGCCCACAGGTGCTGGTTACGGCCGATATCCTAAAGGGTAAACTTTGTACTGCTTATCCCGCTTTAAAGCCCGATATAATCGGGGCAGGGGGTAAATGGGGAGAGCCAAACGAGAGTTTCTCCAACGCTTATGCGGATGGAAATCTGGTTACGGCGGCGGCCTGGCCCGGGCATCCGGAGTGGATTCGCAAGTTTCTGGATGTATTAGGCACAAGAATTGAACCGTAGACGAAACATCTCCCCCAGTTAATATCATATTTTCCAGGTGTGCCGAGATCACGGAAACGTATTTGTATGGTTTACTAGATGGGGATTGAAAGATAGGAGGTGAAATGTATAGTTTAGGGGATTACGAATTTCCGGTGGAAAAATTCCTTCCGAAAAAAATTCTGGATCAGATCACGAACATAAGGGTGGAGAACAGAGAGATCATAGAGCTGGAAGCTATGACGAGAAAAAGACAAGAAAATCTGACAAGAGACGGGAAATTATGCATTTTGGCCGCTGACCACCCGGCCAGGATGATAACCAGATCCGGGGACGATCCCTTAATAATGGGGAACCGCCAGGAGTATCTCGGCAGGGTACTAAGGGCGATCATGGATCCAAGGTGGGGCGGGATCATGGGCACTCCGGACATACTGGAAGACCTTTTGATCTTAAACCACCTGGTAAAGGAAAACGGCATAAAATTTTCTAGACGAAAAGGTAATGATAGGATGCATGAATAGAGGAGGGCTGAGCAAATGCGTTTTCGAGATGGATGACAGGTTCACGGCCTTTACGGCTGAGAAGATCTTTGAAATGCGCCTCGATGGGGCGAAGCTTATGTTCCGGCTGGAGCCGAATGAAACGGCAAGCGGAGATACTATCCACTACTGTTCTAATGCCATAAACGAGTTGAATGATTATGATGTGCCCGTGTTCCTGGAGTGTTTACCGGTCGAGAAGACCGATGACGGCTACAAGGTGAGAAAAAACTTTTCCGATCTGGTAAAGACAGTGGGGGTCGCCACCGGTCTGGGGTATTCCTCTAAAAATTTGTGGTTGAAGATACCCTACTGCGATGACTTTGAGATAGTTGCAAAATCCACAACCTGCCCTATACTGATGCTCGGAGGCGCTTCCAGAGAGGATCCAACAGGAGTGATGAAAGAATTCCGCCAGGGAATGGACTCGGGTAAAAACGTAAGAGGGGTATTAGTGGGAAGGAACGTCACCTTTCCGGGGAAGGACGACCCCTATGCCGTCTCTAGCGCGATAATGAGAATAGTGCACGATGCTTGCTCGGTTGAGGAGGCGCTGGATTGCCTCGCCAAAGGCAGGGGCAAGAACATGGACGTGTTGAGCAAGCTCTTCTGATCTCGGGTGGTATGGATGAATGTTCTGATAGGCCAATCCGGTGGCCCCACTGTGGTGATAAACAACAGCGTCTGTGGCATAGTTCAGGAGGCAAAACGTCAGGGTGTAGGGGGCATATACGGGGCGATAAATGGAATTTTGGGAGTATTAAGGGATGATCTGATAGATCTCGGTAAAGAGGACCCATTTACCATCGAGGGTTTGAGAAAAACGCCCTCTTCCGCTCTGGGATCCTGCAGGTATAAAGTCCAGGAAGAGGATTACGGAAGGATAATTGAGATTTTTGAAAAACATAACATAAGATTTTTTTTCTATATAGGCGGAAACGATTCGATGGATACTGCCCATAAGATAGAGGGGCTCGCTCGGAAGGAGGATTTCGATTTGACCGTGATCGGGGTTCCAAAGACCGTCGATAATGACCTCGTGAAAACGGACCACTGCCCGGGTTATGGGAGCGTGGCAAGATTTAACGCAATAGCGACCAGGGACGCTGGAAGGGATACTGACGCCATATACACCTCCGACCCCATCAAGATAATAGAGACTATGGGAAGGAACACGGGATGGATAACCGCCTCCACAGCTCTCGCCAAGGAGGATGAAAATGATGCGCCCCACCTCATCTACCTGCCGGAAACCCCCTTCATAGCGGAGGATTTTCTGGAGGACGTTCTTACCGTATACAAAAAGCTGGGGAAGGTAGTAATAACGGTCTGCGAGGGTTTAAAGAATGAGAGCGGCGAGCATCTAATGGCCTCCAGGGGCGAAATTGACACGGACGGTTTTAAACACGCTCAATTGGGGGGAGTTGCGGACTATCTGTGCAGGCTCATATCGAGGGAATTGAAGATCAAGGCAAGATTCGACAAGCCAGGAACTATACAGAGAACATCGATGGTTTGCGCTTCGAAGACCGATATAGAGGAAGCTTACATGGTGGGGAGAGATGCGGTAAAATACGCCATGGAAGGGAAGAGTGGATATATGGTCTCGTTGATAAGAGAAAAGGAATACAGGTGCAAAACCGGGTTGGTTAGGTTAGAGCTCATAGCGAACAGAGTTAAAAGAGTGCCTGAGAACTTCATAAAGGAGGAGGGCAATTTCGTGACACAGGAATTCATCCGGTACGCAAAACCCCTGATAGGCGGTCCATTGCCGGAATACGTGAGATTAGGAAGGTTCCCGGTAAACATCTCAGGTTAGCAAGCAATAGATGGATCGCCATCCTTCGCTTCCTAGTTATAGGGTCCCATTTCTGAGCTCATGAAAGCCGGCTCCAATTGACACAGATCTCCATGTTATTCACTATGATCCGCTTCTTAAACCAGGCTCAGGCCAATTAGCTAAAAATCCAGATGATACAGATAGCCAGCATCCTTGACAGGATAATGCCCAGCTACGAAATGAATGAACCCGTTACTCGCCTCATGCAAGGTCAGACCTTCCATTTCTTCTGGAATTTCAGTTGGGATCACGTCCAAAACCTTCCCGGTTTTGGTATCTATCTTACAGATATCCTTGTGCGGATCATCAAGGCAAAGGTAAAGATACCCTCGATAAAAATCTCCTCCTTGAACGCTCGATAACCTCTTATCGAGATGGACTTTCTCTACCAACATCCCACCTTCTGCAAGATCATACACATAAAGATCCCATGCGTCATTCCATTCCGAAGAATAGAGATACCCTGTTTCAAGGTCAATGGCACACCAGGGCGCATGGAATTGAGAGGTTTTAAACGATCTACCCGTGAATTTGAGTTGTGAATCATAGATCGCAAATGTTGCGTTAACTCTCAGACCATTCAGTACCGGTTCGTGTTCAATGGGAAGATAGAGCTTTCTATTCCAATAATCCAGGTCTCCTATGTGATCGTACCCTTCTTTTGCCAGGGAGGGAGGAATAACGTTTTCCTCCTTCAAAATCACGTTGCCATCACTGTCTAATTTATAAAGATCGTTAAACTTACCCTGGTGGGAAGTGGAGAAGTACCAGCAATCATCATCCCATCCTAAGCCTTGACAATAGGGGAGCCATGACTCCTTTTCCATTCTAATTTCAGTGGGCTTAGAGAGGAGAGTGAATCCTATAGAAATACCTATCAATAAACCGATCAAAATTCCAGCAATTAGCCAAGCAATTCCGACTTTGCCTTTTGCGCTTTCGGCCATTTGTTATTTTGTAGCGTTCGCAGTACTTAAGCATTGCCAATGCTCCGGCTTTGGGACAAAAATACCCCATCCCCTCACGTAACAGGGAAATGAGGAAGGCGGCATCTATCACATCAAGTGCCTATGGAGGGATAGGCTTGATATTCGATAGATATGTCAGATAGCACAGCCGTTTTATGTTATCGGTCAAAGAGTAATAGATAGATATCACCTGAGTTTTTAAAGCGGCTCTTTTAAGCTCTAACTGGAAAAGATTTATATCACACTTCTGATCACAGATTATGGCAAAAAGCGTCCTGGAGGTGAAGGACCTTGTCAAGTACTACGGGCCGCTAAAGGCTGTAAATGGCCTTTCTTTTGAGGTAAAAGAGAACGAGATATTCGGTCTAATAGGGCCAAATGGTGCTGGCAAAACCACTACTCTGAGGGTTATCTCGACCATACTTCAAATAACATCTGGATTGGTAAGGGTGTTTGGTTATGAACTCCCCAGGCAAGCAGGAGAGGTAAGGAGGATAATAAGCTACTTGCCAGAGGACGCTGGTGCATACAAAAACATGACCGGTAAGGTCTATCTGGGGTTCATGGCCTCATTCTTTGGTAACGGCGGCAAAACAAGAGAGATAGTCCAGGAAGGGATAAAGATCGCAGATCTAGGGAGGAGGATAAACGATAGGGTGGACACCTACAGCAAGGGCATGATGAGAAGGTTGCTGGTTGGTAGGGCCCTGATGACCGATCCCAGGCTGGCGATACTTGATGAACCCACCTCTGGCCTGGATGTCATAAACGCCAAAGAGATCAGAGATATAATTAAAAATGCCACTAAGGAAGGTACGACAGTACTGCTCTCCTCCCACAACATGTTGGAGGTCGAATTTTTGTGCGACCGTATCGCCCTGATAGATGAAGGTAAGATAGTTGAAGAAGGAAAACCCCAAGAGTTAAAAAAGAAGTATAAAGCCAGCAACATAGAGGAAGTCTTCGTGGAGGCGGTTAGATGAGGAATAAAAGAAACGAGGAGAAAAGGGGCTGCCTGGGCAGTATAATAAAGAAGGAGGTGAAGGAACTACTGACATGGGAAACGATACTCCCCATAGTTATGATTGTGGTCATCTTTGGGATGATGGGGGGCGTTTACAGCGGAGTTGAGGAAGATGTGGAAGAAGAATCGATTATCGGGTTAATAAACAACGATGGAAGTGGTACTTACACTGATATACTTATAGATACTCTCGACGGCGGGGCTGAGTTGGTCTATAACAGAACTGATGAAGATGGCGATCTGGGGGAACTGATAGATGAGGGTTTAGAGGAGGTAGGGAATGAAGGGGGAGCGGCCCTTTTGATCATACCTCTCGGTTTCAACGATACGATCGCCCTAGGAGAAGAGCGGGCGAGTATAAGAGTGATATGGATACTAGAGGGGGTTGGAACCTTCGATTCCATTCCCACGGGTTCGGTGAGCGGGCTTTTAGAGGTGGCTAGAAGCAAGATAACCAGGGAATTGGTCGGAGGAGATGGGGGAAATGTGGATACGATCCTAGCTCCATTTGAATACAAAAGCAATGAGACCACCATGATCAAGGGTGGAAATCCAGTAAACGCGGGCCCCGGCGATATTATCGGAGCACTCGCCACTCAGTCGATGCTAATCCCAATAATGATCATGATAGTAATAATGTTTTCTGGAGGAAATGTCATCACATCCATGGGTCTAGAAAAGGAGAACAAGACCCTAGAAACCCTCTTGACTCTCCCGGTAAAGAGACGATCGATAATAACTGGGAAGATCGTGGGGAGCTCTGCAGTCGGATTGGCAATGGCTCTGATATACATGCTTGCCTATGGGTTCTTCATGAGAGGTTTTTACTCCTCCTCCGACCTGAATCTGGAGGAGATAGGACTGTCCCTTGGAATCGTGGGCTACCTGATCCTGGCCATATCCATCTCCCTTGCCGTTTTGGGAGCTCTCGCCTTATGCCTTGTCTTGGGAAGCTTTGCGAAGAACTACAAGTCGGCCCAGATGCTCAACGGGCCCTTAGTGGCGCTTACCATGGTGCCAATGTTCATAACGATGTTCAAGGATTTCAGCACCCTGCCGCTGACTGGAAAAATTGTCCTGTTTGCCATACCATTTTCTCACCCTATGATTGCTTCTAGAGCACTGCTCTTCGGTGATTATTTACTGCCTTTAAGCGGCCTGGCTTATATGGCATTCTTCACTCTGGTGATGATCCTCATCGCAGTTAAGATATTCAACAGCGATCACCTGCTGGTGGGAAGGGTAAAGAAAGAAGAAGAGGGTAAAAAAAGAGGGATCAGATTTGGCCTGAAGTCAAGGATTAAACCAGACTGAGATCAGGGGTTCAATCTCCTCATCATCCTGGGGAATGGCACCACATCTTTTATGTGCTTTCCCATTACCAGCCAGTTTGTTAGCCTATCGACCCCCAGTCCGAATCCCGAATGGGGTACTGACCCATACCTCCTTAAATCGATATACCAGTAGTAATCATCCGGGTTCAATCCCACTTCTTCTATCCTTTTTAATAGAATATCCAGCTCATGAATTCTCTCACCTCCACCGATGATCTCTCCATACCCCCCAGGAGCCAGAAGATCGTGGCAGAGGACGACTGCGGGATTGTCGGGGTTTGGCCTGTGGTAAAACGCTTTGGCCTTTTTTGGATAGTTGTAGACGAAGATCGGTTCCTCTGAATCAGAGGTTATTTTTTTCTCGGCTCTATAGTCCAGGTCTTCGCCCCATTCTACATCCGCGATTTCTATCGCCTCATCATAATCCATTCTCTGAAATGGTGTGATGAGCTCTTTTGGCCTCTTCCCTAGTATTTCGTACTCCTTAGATTCACTTACTTTATTGAACACGCGAGTGACCAGTTCCTCTTCGAAATCCATAATCTTCGAGTTGTCGAACCAGGCCAGCTCAGCCTCGGCATGCCAGTACTCCGTCAAGTGTCTTCGGGTCCTTGAGCGTTCAGCTCTGAAGCTGGGAGCGATGGTGTAGACCCTGTTTAACGAGAAGATCATAACCTCCAGATAGAGCTGAGCCGATTGCGTAAGATAGGCCTTCCTATCGAAGTATGGCACCTCGAAGAGGGTGGCCCCTCCCTCACACGCGCCCGATACAAAAGTGGGAGCCTGAACCTCGACGCACTTTTTGCCCTCGAAGAACTCTCTTAGCTCTTTTAGGATAGACATCCTTATCCTGAGCAAGGAGGCTATCCCTCTGCTTCTGAGCCATAGGTGGCGGTTATCCAACAGAAATTCCTCTCCCTCGCCTCCTTTTATTGGAAAGTCCTCCGCAAGCGATACGATGGAAAGTGATTTGGTCGATATCTCACAGCCAGTTACAGCTCTCTCATCTTTTCTTAGCGTACCTTTCAACTCGACCGAGCTCTCTATTGTAGCTTGGGAGGCCTGGGCAAAGGATTCAACATCAGCTTCTCCTTTTTTTACGACGGCCTGAATTATCGAGGTACCGTCCCTTACAACGAGGAAAACCACAGAACCCGAGCTTCGCTTCCTGTAAATCCATCCTCTGATAGCTACCTCTTTACCCTCGAGCGCATCTCCGCTCTCCAACACATCCTTGATGAACACCTTCAGGCAAATCTTCTTGTGTGCATAACCTTTTCGGCTTTATCAGATTCGTTTACGAAACGGGCCTACATGCCCTTCCGGACAGCTCGCCTTATCTTTTTCTTGTCTTCATCCGGCAATCCCCAGTAGAACAGCCTTAAGGAGAAGACGTAGAGTATGATGGCGGAAATGACAGTCGTTATACCTATAACCGCGCAGATGGAGTTTTGGTAATTCGAGAAGAATGCCCCCAACCAGACCATCAAAGAGAAGATAGCGTGAATTCCAAAAGCCTGGGCAAGAGAGGAGAGGGTCGCCCCTCTGGCACTCCCCGCACCTAGAACTAGCCCAGTCGCGCTGTTCAACAGCATATAGACCACAGCTATTGTGATAGGGAGTATGATCGCCCTGGGATAGGATAAATTGGCGAACTGGAAAAATGGCGCGATTGCGGCGGTCGTCCCAAACCCAATTCCAAGTCCAAATCCAAAGAACGTGGCTGCTCTCTTAAACCTAAATCTCGCCAGATTTATGGCGACCCCCTTGAATCCCTCAGCCAGGATGGCCGAACCGGCCATGTATATTATGAGGCCCGTAGACTCCATACCGAAGAGAACTCTCTCCAAAACCGTAGAGGCAAAGCCAAGCATCATGCCAGCTATGAAGAGTAGGAAAAGGGTGTTCTCCTTAAAAAATCCCTCAAATCGTCTTAGGGTCACGAGCATGAGGAGCAAACCCGCGATCATCAGGGGTATTGGGGCTAGAGATGGGTCCATTTTTATATCCTTAGCCCATTGAACCTAAAATGGTTTCCCCCTATGATAGAGTATGCACCCTCTTGGAGGGCAAAAACAGAAAAAAAGGAAAACTGCCCGACAAGTGGGAGCTCATCGGCGATGTGCTCATCCTCGATACTGATGATAAAGAGATAGCGGAAGCATACGCTCAGGTACTTGGGGCCAGAAGCGTCATAAAACAGATATTCATTAACGGCGAGTTGAGAGAAGTAAGATCCGTTCTTGTATGGGGCGATTCAAATACTGAAACTCTCTATAAAGAAAACCGCCTGCTCTACAAGCTCGACCCCTCCAGGATAATGCTCTCCAGCGGTAATAAAGATGAAAGGATCCGAATCTCAAGGGTTTCGGATTCTCAGGAAGTCTGTTTAGATATGTTCGCCGGGATCGGCTATTTTTCTTTACCACTAGCCCTTCGCTCCAAAAGGGTATTCGCGATCGAGAAGAACCCTTTTGTCTTTAGATATCTGCTCGAGAACATCAAACTGAATGGATTGGATAATTTGATTCCTATTTTAGGGGATTGTAGAGACGTCTCGCTCCCCTGTCGGGTGGATAGGGTGATGATGGGCTACCTCCATTCTTACCAATTTTTGGATACGGCTTTGAGCTCGATTAAGGATGAGGGTGTGATACACTACCATAGCCTCTGCCGGACTGGGGATACGGAAACCCCCGTAAAAGAGCTCGAAGAGAAAGCTTCTCAGCACGGATTCAGCTTCAAACCTCTCCTCAAGAGAGAAGTGAAGTCCTATGGCCCAAAAATGAGCCATATCGTGGTTGACGGGCTTTTCCGGAAAAGAATATGTAGGCTATATCTCTAGCAGCTCTCCATTTTGGGGCAGTAACACCTCGTATTTGTCCTTTATCTCTTCGTAGAGTTTCTCCCTCGCATCGCCGTGGAATAGGACGACCTTTTCTGGATCGCACTCTTTAATGAATTTTACGAGACCAGGGTGATCCGCATGCGCCGAAAAGTCGAAGGACTCGACCTTGCACTTAAGCGATGAGATCACACCATTCAGGTCTATTGTACCCTCCTCCATCAGGGTCCTGCCCTTGCTCCCCTCCACCTGATAACCCGTTAGGAACACTCCGCTATTGGGGTTATCCTTTATCTTGTCTAAATACCAGAGTGCAGGGCCTCCATCGAGCATGCCGCTAGTAGTTAATATCACCTCTCCCTTCAGGGCCTTTTTTCTATCGTTTTTATTCGTAACTTTTTTGACCGCATCGAACGCCTTCTCGAGTTTGTCGGCATCTCTTACGTAGTTCCCGAATGAGCTTATTATCCTGGCCGCCCTTACCCCCATACCATCCATGTACATCTGATAACCCCTCTCATGGAGGAGAAGGAGAAGCTCTTGGGCCCTTCCCACGGCAAAAGCTGGAACTATGGCAAGGCCCTTCTTTTCGACGGTTTCATCTACCTGGGCTAGAAACTTCTTTTCCACACTCGCCCTCGGAGGGTGCTCCTTGCCGGCATAGGTCGACTCGATCATGAGCAGGTTGCACTTTATCGGTTTTGCCCCGCGGAGAAGTCTAGTGTCCCTATCGTTCAAATCGCCAGTGAAGAGCGTTATGCTATCCCCCTCGATGGTGTACATAGTAGAACCGGGTATGTGTCCAGCATTGTGTCCTCTAATCAGGGAATCATCAACCACAATTCCATCACCTACTTCCCTGGTCTTTCCTATAGTGAAAGGTATGTCTTCCTTTGTGTATGGGGGATCGTAGCCCTCTCTCCTTGCCACCTTTAAGGCATCGTAGGCGAGGAGCTCCATGATAGCCTTGGTTGGGGGACTAGCTATTACATCTATCCCATATTTCGAAGCCAACCATGGGATCATTCCGGAATGGTCCAGATGACCGTGAGTCAAGAAGGCTAGATCTACCTTTGGAGCCTCACGTGGATAGTTCGGCGGGTTTGAGGGTACGAAGCCGTAATCGAACAGGAGGGTAGTCAAGGAATTTGGTTTGATCAGCGCACTGACCTTCCCCACCTCCTCAGCACCTCCCAGAAATTTAACTTCCATTAAGGGTTGAAGAGGAACCATTTAATTAAGGTTGCGGTTACATTTGGGGATATTGAGGCTTATGTTAGATTTTCGTTGAGGAAACGCTCGAAATAGAGGGTTATTTGTTCAGCGCATCTAAATTGTGGTAGTATTTGACATAATCCATCACCCAACTCTTTAAATAATCCTCAGTCATCATGCATTCGCCCGTGTAGTAGCTCCCATTTTTAAAGTAGGCCTTTGCAGCGCAACCCCCTGCGCAAAGGGGAAGCAACTTACAGCTCCTACATTTTTCCAGTGCGAGAGGGTCTCTCGCCATTTGCCGATAGTACTCTGGAAAAAGGACCATATCGTTTTCATCTTCTATCTTTCCCACTCGGAGCTTACGAATGCCCATAAGGGCGGCGCATTTATAAATCCTAAATCGCTGTACCATACCCTCTCGTGGGCATCCTCTTTTTTTTGCTGTTCCTTTTTCTCAAAAAAATCAATAGTTTTGAGCATGATCTCTTTTGATCTGACATCAGGGTATTTACGATCATGTTTTTTGGGTTTAGAAGAATCATATTACCTCCTTTTAGAGATGGTAATTATCTAAATAATTGACACCCCTAGGGCAAGAAATAGACCAGAGCATATGCAGCTTTCCGTAATTTCGTGTATTAACTCTTCTCACGGCATTCGGAGAAAAAGGAAACTCTGTGGACAAAGATTATATCACCAAAATTATCTTTGGGAGTGGTAAAAATGGACAATGAAGTAAATGAGAAAGTGCTCGAAAAAGTAATCCAGAGGGCACGAGAGAGGAACATTATCATCCCCACCTATGAACAGATGAGAAATCCCAAAAAAGTTCCAGATAGGATCAAAGAGGAATTGAAAAACGTCGGTCTCTGGGACCTCCATCCCAGAAATCTCTTCAGGATCACATGGAAAAATGATCCTAGAGGAGGTTTTAACGGCGTGAATTACATGGAGATGCCCAAAGAGATAACCGGGGTGAAAGCGAGGATCATCGTGCTTATAGGCAAGTTCTTTCCCACGGGTTCACACAAGGTGGGAGCGACGTTTGGCCCCCTGGTTGAGAAGCTCGTGAGGGGTGCGTTCGATCCCACAAGGCAGAAAGCACTCTGGCCATCCACTGGCAACTACTGTCGTGGAGGCGCATACGATTCATATTTGCTCTCATGTCCCAGTATAGCCGTTTTGCCTGAGGGGATGTCAAAGGAAAGGTTCGAATGGCTAGAAAAGGTTGGAGCCGAGATCTACCCGACCCCAGGTGTTGAGAGCAATGTAAAAGAAGTATTTGATAAAACAGAGGAGTTGAAGAGTGAAAGACCCGAAGAGGTAGTAGTACTGAACCAGTTCGAGGAATTTGGCAATTCCATCTGGCACTATGCAGTGACGGGGCCTGCTATGGAGGAGGTATTCCACAAAGAAAAGGGAAAAAACCAGCGCTTTACGGCGTTGTTTCTCACCCAGGGTTCCGCGGGAACCCTGGGATCGGGAAACTACCTGAGAGAGAAATTTCCGAAGATAAAGATCGCCGCGGGGGAATCGCTTCAATGCCCGACATTGTTGTATAATGGGTTCGGCGGCCACAGGATAGAGGGGATTGGGGATAAGCACGTCCCATGGATCTTTGATGTGAGGAACATAGACATGGTGATAGACATCGATGATGAAGCCTGCATGCGGGTCGTAAGGCTCTTTAATGAACCCGCGGGTAAAAAACTGCTTGGGGGTAAAGGGGTGACTCAGGAGCTTATAGATAAATTGGATCTCTTGGGCATATCCTCTATAGCAAATATCTTTGGCGCTATAAAGATGGCTAAATACTACGAGATGGATGAGAATGATATCGTATTCACCATCGCAACGGATTCCATGGAACTTTATCGATCAAGGATCAAAGAGATGAAAGGTGAGTACGGCGAATATGCAGAAATTGAGGCTGCAGGGGATTTCGAAAGGTATCTAATGGGCGTTACAACGGACTGGATGCTTGAACTTTCCTACTGGGATAAAAAGAGGATGCACAATCTGAAGTACTTCACCTGGGTTGAACAGCGCGGAAAAACGGCGGAAGAACTTAACGAACAGTGGCATAGCAGAGAGTACTGGAGAGATAAGTTTATTTCATATGAAAAGTGGGATAAGCGCATTGAGGAATTCAACGAGAGAGTAGGCTTAATTTAGACAAAAAGGTTAGCCCAGTAAGAAAATTTGTTGAAGACTTCGGTAGTTTTCTACTGTACTGCTGGGGGCACATCCATGCTCAAAGGTCTAGAGGATCTATATAAAAAAGAGAAGGTGGGGGAGCTCACTGGTTCTTCAAACGTCATATCACGACTGCTGGTGATGAGTACACATCGTCACTGGTCTCATACTTCCATATCCCCTTACCTGAATCAGCGTTAAGGCAGTATACGTTTTTATCCAAGGGGCCAACATAGACCCTGCCTTTGCCTTTGCCTTTGCCTTTGCCTCCGCTGTCGGCCACTATAACTATTGACATACTAACCAGTACTAGGGCGGTCACAAAGATCGAAATCAATTTCTCAGTCATGATATTAGATAAGACGTTGCTCTAAATGATCTTTTGATAGATCACCGTTTGTTCCCAGTTCATTTTAGTCTCCATTATGGGATTGAAAGGAACGCTACGATTGCTCGGTCCATAGAGCGATAATAATAAAACCTTAAATCAGTCATGGCGTTCCTTTTTAAGATGAACGAAAGGCTAATTGGACTTACCTGCAGCAAATGCGGTAACTTTTACAGGCCTGATGAGGGCCCATATCTCTGTCCCGAGTGCTGTGGGGTGCTGGAGACTTTATACGATTATGAAAAGATCGAGAAATTTGAAGGCAAGGATCTTTGGAGATATAGGCAGCTTTTGCCCTCATCTGGAAGGACTAACCTTTTAGTTGGAGTAACCCCTCTATACAGATCGGATGCGCTAAACGAAGAACTGGGTATTAATGATCTATGGGTCAAGGATGAGACGAGAAACCCAACTTACTCCCTGAAGGATAGAGCTTCGGCAGTAGTAGTCGTTCTGGCGAGGGAGTTGGGTTGTAAAACAGTGACCTGCGCATCCACAGGGAATGCGGCCACATCCCTTGCAGGGCTAAGTGCATCTGAAGGATTAAAATGTCATATCTTTGCCCCCAAAACGATTTCTGCGCCAAAGTTGGTTCAGCTTCAGGCCTTTAATGCAAGGGTTCTCAAAATAGACGCGAGTTATGATGACTGTTACGATCTTTGCAACCGTTTCGCTGAGAAGTACAACTGGTACAACAGAAACACGGCCTACAATCCCTATACGCTGGACGGCAAAAAGACCGTAGCCTTTGAAATCGCTGAGCAGCTTGAGTGGGAGGTTCCCAATAAAATATTCGTTCCAGTGGGGGATGGATGTATCGTCAGCAGCGTGTGGAAAGGTTTTGTCGAATTGCAGAAGATCGGCCTAACCGATGGACTGCCGGAGCTGATCGGCGTTCAAGCTGATGGGTGTAAGCCTCTGAAAGAATCTTTTGATAAGAATAAAGGCTGTGAGAGGGCAGAGCCCAAAACCCTTGCCGGGAGTATAGCCGTGGGCAAACCGAGAAATGGTTTTATGGCCTTAAGAGACGTGAGGAACTCAAAGGGGAAGTTCGTCTCTGTAACTGACAAAGAGATGTTTGAAGCGACGAAACTGCTGGGTTCAACAACAGGTATATTTGGAGAGCTTGCCGGGGTCGCAAGCGTTGCGGCGATCAAAAAAGAGATGGAGAATGGCAAGCTTGACGAGGGAGAAAAAGTTGTTGCTCTGATAACTGGGAGCGGGCTAAAGGACGTTGAAGTCGCGCTGAAACTTTTTGAGAAAATAGATCTACTCGAAGCGGATGAGGGGAAGATCTACGAGCACATAGAAGAAATATCGACAAATAGAAGGGGGCGTTAATGATACTTGAAAACTGTAGCATCTTTGATGGAAAAACGATCCAAGAGAGATCCATCTCCATCGATGGAGATGTCATAAGCAAAATTGGAAAAGGATTCATAAAGGCCAGGGATGAGGAAAAAATTAACGTCAAAGAAAGGCTCGTTCTGCCGGGTTTTATCTGCGCACATGCCCATGCCTACAGCGCATTTGCTTTTGCGTTTCCCGTTAAGGGCCAGAGCAAAGACCTTAAAGAGCTGCTCAAAAATTTATGGTGGCCCCTGGATCAGACGTTGGATAGAGAGGGCGTATACCAGAGTGCTGTTCTAACAGGCATAAGGTACCTGAGAAACGGGGTCACTACAATACTAGATCACCACGCCTCGCCCAACGCTTTGAGGGGCTCTTTGTCTACCCTTGCCGAAGGTTTTAAGGAAGTCGGAATGAGGTCCTGCCTTAGCTATGAGGTCACGGACAGATATGGAGAAGACAAAGCCGAAGAAGCCATAAAGGAAAATGAGGAGTTTGCGAAAGAGTTTGGAGGGGGGATAAAAGATGAGATGGTCTCAGCGCTATTCGGCCTTCACGCCTCTTTCACATTGAGCTCCGAATCGCTTCAAAAGTGTCGTGAAATCGCTAGGAAACTCGATATCGGTTTTCATCTCCACCTCGCCGAAGGCAGCGTGGATGTTATCGACGCCAGGAGAAGATTCAAGAAACCTCTAGTTCAGCACCTGAGAGATGAAGGAATCCTAAATGAAAAAACCCTGGCCGCACATTGTGTAAATCTAAACAAAGAAGATATAAAAGCACTGGGAAGGACAAACGCTAAGGTCATCACCAATCCAAGATCCAACGCGAACAACGGAGTTGGCATAATGCCGCTCGATGCCATTATGCAAGAGAAGATTTTGGTGGGAATCGGTAATGATGGACTTGAGTACGATATGTTCGAAGAGATAAAAGCCCTTCAGTACATGCAAAGCCTTAAGGCAGAGAAGCCATCAGCCCTTTCCCCCGAAGTTCTAAATGAGATACTGTTTATAAACAATTCAAAAATCGCGTCGAACCTCTTCAAAAGAGAAGTCGGGCGGATAAGCGAAGGCGCATACGCCGATCTTGCCATATTGGATTCTAAACCATTTGGCGAGAAGTTTAATTTGACGAATCTTGACTCCTCGTTAATAGATTCCGTAATGGTAAATGGCAAGTGGGTCATAAAAGAGAAAAAATTCGTATTCGACGTCGCGCGTTATGAAGAAGGGGTCAGGAAGACGGCGGAAAGGATGAGAGAAAGAGCTCCCAAAGTCTGATTCAGCGACTTGAGCGAGATATCAATCCATCCCATCGAGTAAGAGTTATAAATGGAAGCTTATTGATAGGTGATGGATGAAGAGCCAGCAGAGCCCTACAGAATAAAAGTGATAGAGCCGATCAGGTTGTTGGATCGTGAGGAGAGGAAAAACAGAATCAAAGAGGCGCACTACAACGTCTTTAACCTCAAATCCGAGGACGTCTACATAGATCTCTTGACGGACAGCGGGACCTCGGCGATGAGCGACACCCAATGGGCCGCGATGATGAGTGGGGACGAAGCATACGCGGGTAGCGGGAGTTTTTACCGTTTTACCAAAGCCGTCCAGGATGTCTTAGGCTATAGGTATCTGATACCCACCCACCAAGGAAGAGCTGCGGAGAACGTCCTTATCGGCAACCTCGTTAAAAAAGGCGACATCGTGCCATTTAATATGCCATTTGACACCACTTCGAACCACATCAGGGTAAATGGGGGGCAACCGGTTGAATGCGCCCTTGATGTCGCTTATGAGCCTCAGCAGGTACACCCATTTAAGGGAAATGTCGATATCGACAAACTGGAAGACCTTGTAAAAAAAGTGGGCGTTGGAAGGATACCTTTTGTCATGGTAACCATAACGAACAACACAGGTGGCGGGCAGCCCGTCTCCATGGAGAACCTCAGAGAGGTGAGGATGATGACCTCTCGATACGGCATCCCGCTTTATCTCGACGCGGCCCGCTGCGTAGAAAATAGTTATTTCGTTCACCGGAGGGAAAATGGCTATGAGAACAAAACCCTCGCTGAGATTACGTTAGAAACTTTTTCTTACGCTGATGGGTGCACATTCAGCGCTAAAAAGGACCCCATGGCGAACATCGGCGGTTTTATCGCGCTAAACGATGAAAAGACCTACCATGAACTGCTGCCAAGACTGGTCACTTATGAAGGATTTACCACCTATGGAGGGCTAGCGGGCAGGGACTTAGAGTGCCTCGCTCAGAGCCTCTACGAGATGACCGATGAAAGATACGTCGCCAACCGGATCAGACAGGTAGAATATCTCGGAAAACTGATCGAGAGCAGAGGGATAAAGATCGTCAAACCGGTAGGGGGCCACGCGGTCTTTGTCGACGTCGCAGCGTTCCTGCCCCATTTGCCGCAAAGTCAATTTCCTGCCGATGCTCTTGCGGCTGAGCTCTATGCGGAATCGGGCGTGAGAGGCGTGGGGCTGGGAGCGCTCGCTTTTTCCAGGTTAGATGAAGAAACCGGTGAACAGGTATTCCCAAAGCTGGAACTCTTACGACTAGCTATTCCAAGAAGGGTTTACACGGATCGTCATATGGATGCGGTGGCGGATGGGCTCGGCAGAGTGTACGAGAGACGGAAGGAGATAAGAGGGCTAAAGATCGTCTATGAACCCCCCCTGCTGAGACACTTCCTTGCCCGTTTGGAGAGAGTTTAAAATCACAATTTAGTCGGTAATTCCGCGTCAACGTATAGGTATGTAGAAGTTTTAAATCATCGATGCCGATCGAGTTCCATGGAGATCGAGATATCGGGGATAAAGTTTAAAAATCCAGTCCTGACCGCAGCGGGTCCGACATCGCTGAGCGGGGAGGCCCTACTCAGAGCCGCTAAAGGTGGCGCTGGCGGTCTCGTCGCTAAGACGATATGTCCCAGAAGAGCGAAGGTGCCCCACCCCAACATCGCTTGTCTGCATCAGGGCAACTTCAACGCGGGTTTGATAAACGCCGAAACATGGTCTGAGACACCCTACGAGCAATGGTTGGATAAAGAATACAGAGTGGCAAAGAGCTCAGGTTTACCGGTAATAGCGAGCATCGGTTACACGGCAGATGAGCTTGTTTTTCTTGGGCCTAAGGTGGAAAAGGCAGGCGTCGATGGAATTGAATTTTCCACTCACTACATAGGGAAGGACACAAAAACGATAGCGGAAACGGCAAAGGCGTTGAAAGATAGCGTTAGCATCCCGATTTTCGCAAAGATAAGCCCGAGTGTAGAAGATGCAAAAACCTTGGCGAGAACTCTTGAGCCGATAGTTGATGGGATGGTTGCAATAAACACAGTAGGCCCGGTTTTCGCCATCGATCCGCAAACAAAAAAGCCGTTGCTGGGAAATTCATTCAGCTGGCTTTCTGGCCCTCCGATAAAACCGATTGCTTTGAGATTTATCGTAGAGGTATCAAGTGCGGTCAAAATACCCGTCATCGGGGTTGGTGGAATATCCTCAGGCCTAGACGCGGCTGAGCACATAATGGCTGGTGCGAGTGCTGTTGAGATTTGCACGACCGCCCTGTTGAGAGGGCCGCACATCTATGGAAAAGTTGAGAAAGAGCTGGTATCTTTTATGGAGGCTAATGGTTATGAGGCGATAGGGGATTTCAAAGGCATTTCTCAAAAGCAAAAAAATGAACTTCATGATACACCAAAGATAACGGAAGAGTGTACTGGGTGTAGGATTTGCGAGAAAGCATGCCCGACTCAAGCTATAGAAATAGAAAAGATTGAGGAGGTCTACAGGGGAAGCATATCCAGGGAAAAATGCACAAGGTGCGGCCTCTGCATATCTGCATGTCCTGTGAGGGCTGTTCTACCCTGATTTGTGTTTACGCTTCCATCGATCCTAGGGATAATGTTTGAAGATAAATATCACGCAACGCTATGATAGCGGGTGGCTTCAAAAGTCCGCGCTCATTTTTTCAAATGACTGTTTGAATAGTCTTAAATAAACCTACTATATTTAAACTCCAATGGTAACAAATGAAGAGCTCATAGACGTTGCTATGAAGAGGAAACCTTGCGATCTCATTTTAAAAAATGGTAACATCGTGAATGTCTTTTCTGGGGAAATACACTCTTGCGATATTGGGATCTACAAGAACAAGATAATTGGTTTAGACGACTACAGTGCTCGGAAAGAGGTCGATATAAAGGGCATGTATGTTTGTCCCGGATTCTTTGACGGGCATGTGCACATAGAAAGCTCGATGGTCACTCTTAGGGAATATGCAAAGGCGGTTGTACCGAAAGGAACCACATCCGTAGTTGCAGACCCCCATGAGATAGCTAACGTTCTGGGTTTGGAGGGTATAAAGTATATGCTCGAAACGAGCGATGGGTTGCCGATGAACGTCTTCTTGATGCTGTCTTCCTGCGTCCCAGCGACGACGTTGGAAACCTCTGGGGCAAGCCTTTCGGCCTTTGATTTGTCTCTTTTTTTAGGCTCTCCCAATGTGCTCGGCCTTGCGGAGGTGATGAACTATCTGGGAGTTATCAATAAAGAGCCCGATATGATGGCAAAGATATCGGGAGCCAAGGGCAAGAGGATAGATGGCCACGCCCCGGAACTTAGAGGCAATGGGCTGAATGCATACGTGGCTGCAGGGATAAAATCCGATCATGAGTGCACTACCCTGGAGGAAGCATCTGAGAAACTGAAGAGAGGCATGTACATAATGATCAGAGAAGGCACAACTGCTAAGAATTTGTTATCCCTTCTACCTTTAGTAAATCCAAAAAATTCATCCAGGCTCTTTTTCGTCACAGACGATAAGAACCCCAATGACCTTTTAAAAGAGGGGCACATAAACTCCATGATAAAGACAGCTATAGAACATGGAATAGACCCTATAAGAGCTATCCAGATGGCGACTCTTAACACAAGCGAATACTTTAAAATCGACGATCTTGGAGCTATAGCCCCTGGGTATCGAGCAGACGTCGTCGTCTTTGATAACTTTAACGATTTTAATATAAAGCTGGTGTTTAAAGATGGCGTGCTCGTCGCTAAGAATGGAAAGTTGACCAAGAGGATAGTAGCACCAAAAAAAGTGCCACTCAGATCGACAATAAATGTAAAATGGATCGAAATTGATGATTTTAGGATAAGAGCGAAGTCAGAGTTCGCCAAGGTGATAGAGCTCGTACCTGATCAGATAATCACGAGAAAAAGTATTAAAAGAATAAAGGTGGAGAATGGTCTCGCAGTATCAGATGTTGAGAACGATACTTTGAAAATCTCCGTCATCGAGCGCCATATGGCTTCTGGGAACATCGGCCTGGGATTCACAAAAGGCTTCAATCTGAAAAGAGGTGCGTTGGCGTCTTCGGTTTCCCACGACTCACACAATATCATCATTTTGGGAACGAACGATGGGGATATGTACAAGGCCGCTGTCAGAATAGTTAAGCTTAGAGGCGGGCTTGTCGTTGTGAACAATGGGGAAGTGGTTGAAGAACTGCCATTGCCAATCGGAGGTTTGATAAGCGAGAATAGTCTCGAAGAGGTTGCCGGGCGCATAGATAGGTTGAATTTAGAAGCGGGCAAGTTGGGATGCGGGCTAGGAGACCCGTTCATGATGCTCTCGTTTCTCACCATTCCTGTCATTCCTGAGTTGAGGCTAACTGATAAAGGGCTGGTGGATGCAAATGAGATGAGAACAGTTGAGCTTTTTGAATAGGGATTGCATCAACGTCGGTGAGACCATCTATGATTTTTGCTCAAGAAGCTACTTGAGCACAATCAGAGCATCCACTACGACGGGTTTGTCGCCGCTGATGATGACGGGATTCAAATCGATCTCGGCGATCTCTGGGTGGAGCAACAGAAGGGCACTTAGCTGCTTAAGTAATGATGTTATAGCTTTGGTATCAGCTGCGAGCATACCTCGGAATGCGCCGAGTAGGCGATGCGCTTTGATATCTCCTAGCATCTCTTCACCCTCATTATCCGTTAGCGGCGCGAGGCGAAACGTCGTGTCTCGTAGAGCCTCCGTAAAGATGCCTCCAACACCGAACGAGACGCACGGCCCAAAGCCCGGATAACGCATTGCACCGGCGAGGAATTCCCTCTCCCCTTTCACCATCTGGGCGACTAATACAGGCACCTTTCTGCCCGCCCCATTCCGGATTGCCCTGAAGGCGCTGAGCGCCTCATCCAGAGTCTTTAAATTGAGGTGAACAAACCCCTGTTCGGTTTTATGAAGGATGGCGGGATCTAGGACTTTCAAAACGAGTGGATATCCGATCTCATCGGCGGCTTTTGCCAATTCCTCTTCGTTTGAGACGACTTTTTCAGTTGAAACGGGAATACCATACGCAGCCAGCACCAGTTTGGCGCTGTGTTCGTCAAGGGATTCCTGACCATTTTTACGCGCCAGTTCGATAATTTCTAACGCCTTTTTGGGAACAGCAGGCAAGTCCTCTGGAACGTAGGGTTTTCGCTTGGTAATCTCCTTGTAGCGCAGCAGCGTTACCATCGCACGGGCCACCTTTTCCGGATCGTCAAACACGGGTATGTCTCCATCCTGATAGGCCGCGGCGACATCATCATCATCTCGACCAAAGAAAGTGGATAGCGCCATCGGAATTCCATAGTCAAACGGTAGTGAGACTGCCCTCGAATAATCGTTCCTGAATATTTCAAGCATCGATTCAAGCGAGCTGTCGGTGGAGTCACGTAGATGTGGGTATATCGATTTTATAAACCCGGAAGTTTGTGCGCCGTGCAAAATAATTGCATCAACCTCGCCGCTTTTCATGATCAGCTTGGGAATCTTTTCCGCGAGTTTGAGCATATCCATGTCAAATGTGACATCAACCGGATTGCTGGTCTGCCCATGGGGAGGAATCAGGGGCTTAATCCCGTTTTGCAATGCGTCTGAGAATTTCGAAACTTCGAATCCGCCTTTTTCTACGGTATTCGCGATGGTAGTGCCAGCTCCGCCTGCATTGGTGACGATCCCCATACGTTTTCCCCTGGGAAGGGGCTGAGTTGCAAGCATCCAGCCAAATATGTACAGCTCTCCAATCGAATTTACTCGAATGATGCCGGCCTGCCTGAAAAGTCCATCATAAAGATAATCGGGGGCTGCCATAGCGCCTACATGGCTCTTTCCGGAGCGTGCGCCCGCTCCCGAGCCGCCGACATATAACGCGACGACGGGTTTGTGAGGCGTAATTTTGCGTGCAACATCGAGGAAGCGTGGCATTTCCCGTATTCCTTCGATATAGAGCGCAATGGCTTTCGTCTGATGATCCTGGCCCAGGTATTCAAACGCATTGATAAGGTTAATATTCGCCTCGTTACCTACACTGATGGCTTTGCTGAATTTGATGCCGCGCTTCTCAAGATAGGGGAGCGCCTGTGTCACATACATGCCGCTCTGCGACGCAAAACCCAGCTTGCCCGGTCTTATCTTGGCGCCCATGACGGTGGTGTTCAACGATATCTCGGAATTGATGATGCCTATACAATTGGGTCCGAGAAAACGGATGCCGTATCGCCGAGCGATCGCGGTGATTTCCTCTTCAAGCTTTTCTCCGCCAGGGCCCTTTTCTCTAAACCCCGCACTGATGATAATCGCGCGTTTTGTGCCTATTTTGCCAAAATCCTCAAGAAGCGGTGGCACTTTATCCGCCGGAAGAACAAAGAGCGCCAAATCCGGGACTTCTGGGAGATCGTACACCGATTTGTAGGCCTTATGCCCTGCTACCATCTCATCCCGTGGGTGGACCGGATAAAATTTTCCCGTAAAGCCATCTTTGAGGATGCTCAAAGCATGAAGGGTTCCCATCTTCATGGGATTATTTCCAGCACCTATCGTCGCGATCGATCTCGGATTCATCAATAACTGAAGCGGATTTTCGTTCATGGGCGTTTTCATTCTCTCGAGAAGAGGGCCGGGCATAAAGATTTTTCTTATTTTTTATCGTTATAGGAATGCGTTAAGGGGAGAGGGTTTTCCCTTTTTCTTTTTTACCGTATTACGAATTATGTGTTAAGGGGGAGAGGATTAGAAAGTTTTTCTACCTCTCCTTCTTTTTTATGCAAAAATGTGCGATGCCCAGATTGTAGAGTTAAAAAGTGCAGAATTGACATCCTTGTCTTTTCATTTAGGGCTAGACGGCTGTCTCCATACGTCTCGTCAACTATCTAGAAGTAGGGCCATAAAATACCGTTAAATCCGAGATATTTCTTGAAGTCTTCAATCGTGTTCAAATTAATGATTATGCCCTCATCGTCTATCTCCACCTCTTTTATTTCATGGCCATGGACAAAATCTCTGAGAGTTTTTCCTTCGAAAAAGATGAGTTCTTTTATCAAAGAGCTTGGAATCAGAATTGGGTGTCCTCTCTTTCCCTTGTAGGTCGGAACGACTACTCTACTGCTGTCATAATGATTTATTATCGTGTTTATCGTTTTTACGTCTATCAATGGCTGATCAACCATGCATATGAGAAAATTGGAATTGAGGTCCGATTTGATCCCATGCTTTACGGAGCTGAGCATCCCTTTTTTGTATTCTTTGTTGATAAGGACGTCGATATCTTCATCTTTTATCGCCTCTTCTATTTTCCCCGCTTCATAGCCTAAAACGACAACAATTCTGTCGACATCGCTTTCTTTCAACTTTTCTATCACGGTCTCTATGACAGTTTTCCCATTCACCGGCAAAAGTGGTTTTAATAGCGGACCTGTTCTTTTTGTCTCTCCGGCGGCCAAGAGGGCGGCGGTTATCATCATATTTAAAGAGCGTTGAAATTTTTATTCTTTTTGGAAGCTTTGGGGGAATTCTTCTATCACGCGCTCATGTTCGTATCAGGCTGGAGGGAAATGGGACCAATAACCGTTACCAACCGTTACCCTGTACGATCAAAAGTTTTATAAATTTACTCTTTACTTTGGACAAGATGGAAGAATACTTTTATCCATCTTCCTTAGAAGAGGCTATTTCTCTCCTTGAGGCCGATAAAGACATAAGGCCGATAGCAGGCGGGACTGAGATAAATCTGAAGCATAAGGATGTAGACTGCCTGGTCGATCTGGGGAACTTGGGCCTAAACTACATCAAGAGCTGTGAGGGTGGCGTAATAATCGGGGCGACCACAACTATAGCGGATATAGAAGAGAGCCCTATAATAGGGCAGTTTAAGGCTTTACACGATGCAGCGAGTTGTTTTACTGGATCTGTGAAGCATTTGGCCACGATAGGGGGCAACATCGCAGAGAGCGTGGCCTCTTCCGACATGGCCCCCCCTCTGATCGCCCTTGGCGCAAAGGCCGTTCTGGTGAGCTCTAAAGGAGAAAGGGTCTTGCCAGTTTATAAAATATTCAGAGGGTTAAGGAAAACGTCGATAAAAAAAGGAGAAATTTTGAAAGAATTTTTCTTACCCGAGGAAAGTAAAGATTCAAAAAACACGGCAAGCTCTTTCCAGAGATTGGGCAGAACGGAGGAGGATCTCTCCATAACAAGTGTTGCCGTCAGGCTAACTATGGAGAGGGAAAGGATAAAGGATGCGGGCATTGGCGTAGGGCTTGCCGCCCCCATTCCTTTGAAAGCGGTCGAAACTGAGAAGTTTTTGAGAGAAAATGGACTGCTGGTAGAGAGGGCCTCTGAGGTGCTGATCAAGGAGACGAATCCAAGATCGAGTATAAGGGCTTCGAGAGAGTACAGGCTCATGCTCGAAAAATCGTTGTTCAAGAGGGCTCTTCTTGAGTGCGGAGAGAGATTGAGATGAAGATAAACTTAAAGGTAAATGGGGATAGGCATGAGCTTGATGTACCTCCATCAAAACTTCTGTTGGATGTGATAAGAGAAAATTTGGGGCTTACAGGAACTAAGTATGGGTGTGGAACTGGTGACTGTGGGGCTTGCACCGTTCTCTTTGACGGCAAGCCGGTTACCTCGTGCACGATGTTAGCTGCTCAGGCGAATAACCACGAGATAACCACGATAGAAGGCATCAGAGGCGACCCTCTTTTCAAGAGAATTGAAGAGGCCTTTATGGCAAAAGGGGCCGTTCAATGCGGCTACTGCACTCCCGCGACTGTCTTAACGGCTTTTCATTTCCTTAAAAAGAGAAAAAAAGCTACGAGGGACGAGATAGGAAAGGCGCTTTCATCAGTATTGTGCAGATGTGGCTGCTATCAGAAAGCGATTGATGCGGTAGAATTGATCCTCAGAGGAGAAAGACCTGAGGCAGACTCCTCATCTACCTCCCAGGTAGTCGGTAAGAGGGTCAAAAGAATTGATCTCGAAGAAAAGATCGAGGGTAGGGCGATCTATACGATCGATCTGAAACCCAAAGCGATGAAAAATAGGGATACCCTCTTCCTCAAATTTATGCGAAGCTCCTATGCATTTGCAAAGATAAAAAAGATAGACGCGAAAAAAGCGGAAAGGCTTGAAGGCGTTGAACTTGTTTTGACTTACGAAAATGTTCCGGATGTTAAGTTTACAACCGCGGGGCAGTCATATCCCGAGCCTTCTCCCTACGACACGAGAGTCCTAAACAACCCGGTGAGATATTATGGCGAACCCGTTGCAATCGTAGCCGCCAGAAGTGAGGAGATCGCTGATAAAGCGATCGAGCTTATTAAAATCGAATATTCCCACCTGACACCCATCTTTGATCCAAAGGAGGCTCTGAAGAAGGACGCGCCGAAAATTCATCCTGGGGGGAACATAGTAGCGGATCTCCACGCGAAGGTTGGCGATATCGATCAAGGCTTTAGAGATGCTGATGTTATTATAGAAAGGAGTTATGAGACCCAGATTCAAAAACATATCCACCTGGAGCCGTATGCATCTTTTTCTTACTGGGATAAGGGTAAGCTCATCGTTGAGACGGGGAGCCAGGTCGTGTTCCACTGCAGGAGGATACTTTCAAATATACTGGATTTGCCGATGAACAGGATCATAGTGAAGTCAAAGACCATAGGTGCTGGGTTTGGAGATAGACAGGAGATGACGTTAGAGCACTATGTATCACTTGTGACCTTGAAAACGGGAAAACCCGTTTGGGCGTCTTTGACCAGAGAGGAACAGTTCTTCCTTTCAAGGAGGAGGCACGACACGAAGATAAAAATAAAGATAGGCGCAAAATCATCTGGAGAGCTCACCGCCATCTCCATGGAAGCTCTGTCAGACACAGGTGCGTATGGAAGCCATGGTTTGACCGTTACGGCAAATATAGGCTCAATGACCCTGCCACTCTACACAAAGCTCTGCAAAAACCTCTCTTTTGATGCCAGGGTGGCATACACAAACAAGCCCATAGCCGGCGCGTTCAGAGGTTATGGAACCACTCAGGGCGGTTTTGCTCTGGAGAGTGCGATGGATGAGCTTGCAGAAATTATGGATGTGGATCCGATCGATCTGAGGCTGAAAAATCTTATAAGTGAGGGGGATACCGATCCGATATCAGAGGTTCTCA
>Ga0209633_10000213_pt1 | contig 70771 bp, 60 predicted proteins | sample Cruoilmetagenom1_FD_187290 | JGI IMG/M metagenome (GOLD analysis project Ga0209633, IMG submission 187290) | Oil polluted marine microbial communities from Coal Oil Point, Santa Barbara, California, USA - Sample 1 (SPAdes) (version 2) | ecosystem: Environmental > Aquatic > Marine > Oil seeps ... | reverse complement strand
AGAATCTTTTAACGCTAAAATAAAAGCTTTTAGAGCACAGTTTAGAGGTGTGAAAAATATAGACTTTTTCCTTTTTAGACTTTCAACTATTTTTGCTTAAATCTTAAATCCCACAACTTTTGGACTTGATCCCTAACTTCTATATACATTACTGTTTATTATTAGATAGTTACTGTTTATTAGAAAAATGATTATATTAGTGAAATTTTATTTGTAACTATTTCATTTTTAATAAAAAAGATTAACTTTGTAAGTAGAAAAGTTGCGAATAATTGTTTTAAAGAGTATTATTTTAATAAATAACCCCTAAATATATTTTTTTTGAAACCCCAATTCCAAAATAGATTTAGAATTTTAATTGTTAGTGTATGCTTTTTATTTATAAGCGTTTTGGCTTATTCACAAAAAGGACCACCACTTCCTGGTACTACACCACCACCTGGTTTACCAATTGATGGAGGTTTAACCTATTTATTTATTGCAGGAGTTGCTTTTGGAGTTTATAAATTAAGAAAAAAGAATTGATTGCTACTTTTCTAGCAACCTAGCTACATATTTTCCAATAACATCAAATTCTAAATTTACAACGCTTCCAATTTTAAGAGTATGGAAATTGGTAAATTCATAAGTATAAGGAATGATCGCTACAGAAAAACTATTTTTTCGAGAATTTACAACGGTTAAACTAACTCCATTAATAGTTATAGACCCTTTTTCAATAGTAATATTTTGTATGTTTGAATCATCATATTCAAAAGTAAAAACCCAGCTTCCGTTTTCATCTAAAATATCAGTGCATTTTGCAGTTTGATCTACATGACCTTGAACAATATGTCCATCTAATCGTTCGCCTAATTTCATTGCCCGCTCTAAATTAATTTTGTCCCCAACTCTTAAGAACCGCAAACTCGATTTGTCTAAGGTCTCTTTTATAGCAGTAACTGTATAATTATCACCATCAATTTTAACAATAGTTAAGCAAACACCATTATGCGCAATGCTTTGGTCAATTTTTAATTCCGATATAAAATCACTTTTAATGATAAAATGGAAATTTTCACTTTCTTGTTCAATAGCAATAATTTCACCTAGCTTTTCAATAATACCTGTAAACATATTTTTATCAATTTAATTGATTACTTTTGAAACGTAAAATTAAGTATAATTTACCTTATTTATGAGTAAAACTGAAAAAATAAAAGTAGGAATTTCAATAGGAGATTGTAATGGTGTGGGTATTGAAATTATTCTGAAAACATTTTTAGATAAACGGATGTTAGATTTTTGTACACCTATAATATTTGGCAGTACAAAATTAATTTCAACTTATAAAAAGAATTTAAATGTAGATATACAATTTAATGGTGTTAAATACGTAAATAAAGCATTAAGTGGAAAATTGAATATTTTAAATGTTTGGAATGAAGAAGTGCCGGTTGAATTAGGTAAATCTACCAAAATTGCAGGTGAATACGCATTTAAGTCATTAGAATTTGCAACCAACGCTTTGGCAAAAGGAGCAATAGATGTTTTGGTAACAGCACCTATAAATAAAGACAATATACAATCAGAAAATTTTCATTTTTCTGGTCATACCGAATATTTAGAATCAAAATTAGAGGGTAATAGTTTAATGATTTTAATGACGGATGAACTTAAAATAGGTCTAATTACCGGGCACATTCCAATTTCAAAGGTTGCAGAAACAATCACCCAAGAGTTAATTACTAATAAAGTAGAAAATTTATATAATACTTTAGTGCAGGATTTTGCTATTTCTAAACCAAAAATAGCAGTTTTGGGTCTAAATCCTCACTGTGGAGACCATGGAGTTATTGGAACTGAAGATGATGGAATTATTAGTCCAACTTTAGCTAAAATACAAGAAGAAGGAAAATTAGTTTATGGACCATTTGCCGCAGATAGTTTTTTTGGTTCAGGCAGTTATAAAAACTTTGATGCAATTTTAGCGATGTATCATGACCAAGGTTTAGCTCCTTTTAAAACGTTATCTTTTGGGGAGGGAGTAAATTATACAGCAGGTTTAAATAAAATTAGAACTTCACCAGATCATGGTACAGCTTATAATATTGCAGGTAGGGGAGTTGCCAGTATTAGTTCATTTAAAGAAGCTATTTTTACCGCAATTAAAATTTATAAAACACGCCAAGAGTATAATTCTTTAACTAAAAATGCGTTAAAAACAGCGGAACAAAAATAAAATATATAATTTTTCAAAAAAGATTATATAAAATAAAGTAATAATTTTATATCTTTGCCCGCTCAAATTGAAGATCTAAATGAAAGATTTAAAAGACTTTGACATTTCTTTTATAGGTTTAAAAGAAGAATTACATCAATTTGAATATTTAATTGAAAAAGAGTTCTTTGATTTTTTTAACTACGATGAATTAAACGATTCAAATGTTAAGGTTAGCTTAAGTTTTTTAAAAAAAGCAACCATGTTTGAGTTGAGTTTTTCATTTTCAGGTTGGGTAGAAGTTGCTTGTGATATAACCAATGAATTATACCATCAACCAATTAAAACCAAAGCCGAATTAATTATAAAATTTGGAGAAACTTTTAATAATGAAAATGAAGAATTATTAATAATTCCACATAGTGAATTTAAAGTAAATGTTGCACAATATATATATGAATCTATTGTGTTATCTTTACCATTAAAACGAATTCATCCAGGTGTGGAAGACGGCACTTTAAAATCGGAAATTTTAGATAAGTTAAAAGAGTTAGAACCAAAGGAATTAAAAGATAAAATTGATGAAGAGGATATTGATCCTAGATGGAATAAATTAAAAAATATACTAATAGATAAAAATACAAGTAATGGCACATCCTAAAAGAAAAATATCAAAAACCAGAAGAGATAAAAGAAGAACTCATTACAAAGCTGTTGCACCTCAAGTAGCTGTTGACCCAACTACAGGAGAAGCTCACTTGTATCATAGAGCTCATTGGCATGAAGGTAAATTATATTACCGAGGTCAAATAGTTATTGATTCTGAAGAAAACGTAGCTTAATAGGTTTATTATTAAGATTTTAAAAACTCTCTTACTGAGGGTTTTTTTTATTTTTAACATTTAATCACACTAAAAAATGACAAAAGTCGCTGTAAAATCAAAATAAATTTCATTACTTTGAGCGACTTTTTTTAGTAATATATAACTACATATGAAAAAAATCACAGCAGTAATAACTGGAGTTGGAAAATACGTGCCAGATTTTGTTTTAACAAATGCCATGTTAGAAAAAATGGTCGATACAAATGATGAATGGATTACTACGAGAACCGGTATAAAAGAACGTCGAATTTTAAAAGGAGAGGGTAAAGGAACTTCCTATATGGCTATCGAAGCCGCTAAACAACTTATAGAGAAAAAAAATTTAGATCCTAAAGAAATTGATTTAGTCATTGTTGCTACTGCAACACCAGATATGCAAGCAGCATCCACAGCAGTTTATACTGCAACTCAAATTGGTGCAACTAACGCTTTTGGTTTCGATTTAGAAGCGGCTTGTTCAAGTTTTTTGTATGGAATGTCTGTAGCCTCAAGTTATATTGAATCTGGAAGATATAAAAAAGTATTACTTATTGGTGCAGATAAATGTTCGTCTATGATTGATTACACAGATAGAGCAACTTGTATTATTTTTGGTGATGGAGCAGGAGCAGTTTTATTTGAACCAAATGAAGAAGGATTAGGGTTGCAAGACGAAATTTTAAAAAGTGATGGTGCTGGACGAGAGTTTTTACAAGTAAAAGCTAGCGGATCCTTGTATCCTGTAACAAAAGAAGCTATAGATAATAAAGAAAATTTTGTTTTTCAAGATGGTAAAACAGTTTTTAAAAATGCTGTTTTCAATATGGCAGATGTTACGGTTAAAATATTAGAACGAAATAATTTAACGAAGGAAAGTTTGAATTGGTTAACAGCTCACCAAGCTAATAAACGTATTATTGATGCAACGGCTAATAGAATTAATTTAGATAGTTCTAAAGTGATGATGAATATTGAAAAATATGGAAACACAACTTCAGCCACTATACCTTTATTACTTTCTGATTATGAAAAACAACTTAAAAAAGGAGATAACATAATTTTCGCTTCCTTTGGAGGTGGCTTCACATGGGGAGCTATTTACTTTAAATGGGGCTATAATTCACAAAATATTAACAACTAACACCAAGGGAATATGGATTTAAAAGATATTCAAAATTTAATAAAATTTGTTGCAAAATCTGGAGCAAGTGAAGTAAAATTAGAAATGGAGGATATAAAAATCACCATTAAAACAGGAGCAGAAAAAACTGAAACAACTATTGTTCAGCAAGCACCAATGGGAATTCCTCAAATACCTATAAATGCACCCGTTTCTCAAGTACCTGTTGAAACATCAAAATCTGTTGAAGAAATTGCAAAAGAAGATGCTACAAAATATATTGAAATAACATCTCCAATAATTGGTACTTTTTACCGAAAACCTTCACCAGATAAACCTATGTTTGTTGAGGTTGGAGACATCGTTACTGATGAAACTATCGTCTGTATTGTTGAAGCCATGAAACTTTTTAATGAAATTGAATCAGAAGTTTCTGGTAAAATCATTAAAGTTTTAGTTGAAGACGGTACTCCTGTAGAATTTGGTCAACCATTATTTTTAGTAGATCCGTCATAACGTTTAACCCAAAATTCAATAGGTATAGTTATAAGTAACACCTTTTTGAAATTTGAAACCTACAAAATAGTATGTTTAAAAAAATATTGATTGCCAATAGAGGTGAAATAGCTTTGCGTATTATTAGAACTTGTAAAGAAATTGGTATTAAAACTGTAGCAGTTTACTCTACTGCAGATGCTGATAGTTTGCATGTTCGATTTGCTGATGAAGCCGTTTGTATTGGGCCAGCTCCAAGTAGCGAGTCTTATTTAAAAATGACAGCCATTTTTACTGCTGCTGAAATTACCAATGCTGATGCTATTCACCCAGGCTACGGATTTTTAGCTGAAAATGCCAAATTTTCTAAATTATGTGAAGAATATGGCATTAAATTCATAGGTGCTTCAGAAGAAATGATTAATAAAATGGGAGACAAAGCATCTGCCAGAGAAACTATGAAAGCTGCTGGAGTTCCAACAATTCCAGGTTCTGATGGATTATTAGACACTTTTGAAGAAGCCGAAAAACTAGCCGATGAAATGGGCTATCCAGTAATGTTAAAAGCAACTGCTGGAGGTGGAGGAAAAGGGATGCGTGCCGTTTGGGAAAAAGAAAAATTAAAAGAATTATGGGATGCCGCCAGACAAGAAGCATTTGCTTGTTTTGGTAATGACGGAATGTATATGGAAAAATTAATTGAAGAACCTCGCCATATTGAAATTCAGGTGATAGGTGATTCTTTTGGTAAAGCATGTCATTTGTCGGAACGAGATTGTTCCATTCAACGTCGCCATCAAAAATTAACTGAAGAAGCTCCATCTCCATTTATGACTGTTGCCCTTAGAAAAAAAATGGGAGATGCAGCTGTTAAAGCTGCTGAAAGTATTGGGTACGAAGGTGCAGGAACCATTGAATTTTTAGTAGATAAACATAAAAATTTCTATTTTATGGAGATGAATACTAGAATTCAAGTAGAACATCCTATTACCGAACAGGTTATTGATTACGATTTAATTTACGAGCAAATTAAAGTAGCAGCTGGAATTCCAATTACAGGTAAAAATTATTTACCAAAATTACATGCTATAGAATGTAGAATTAATGCGGAAGATCCTTTTAATAACTTTAGACCTTCCCCAGGATTAATTACTACTTTGCATGTTCCAGGCGGACACGGAGTTCGCGTGGATACTCATGTGTATGCTGGTTATACAATTCCACCAAATTATGATTCTATGATTGCCAAGTTGATAACTACTGCGCAAACTAGAGAAGGAGCAATTAATAAAATGCGTAGAGCTTTAGATGAATTTGTAATTGAAGGTATTAAAACAACAATTCCATTTCACAGACAATTGATGGATAATCCTGATTATATTGCAGGGAAATATACGACTGCTTTTATGGAAACTTTTGAATTGCTTCCAGAAATAGAAGACGATGATGAAGATTTTTAAAAGAAAATATGGAGTAAAATAAAGGGTTTGGTTTCAAATCCTTTATTTTTTCATAAATTTACTTGCAAATAAGCAACTTATGAAAGAGAAAGAATTTCATATTGATGGAATTGATAAAATTATTTTAAAAAGCCTAATGGAAGACGCACGAACTCCAATATTAGGCATTGCACGTAAAATTGGAATTTCTGGTGCAGCCATTCATCAAAGGTTGCGTAAGTTAGAGGCATCTGGTTTAATAGCAGGTTCAAAATTTGTGATTAACCCAAAAGTAGTAGGTTATAAAACATTGGCATTTGTTGGTATTTTTTTAGATACTGCAAGTAAATACTCTGAAGCGATTAAGAGGTTAAAAGAAATCCCTGAAGTAATTGAAAGCCATTATACTACTGGTGATTGGGCAATTTTTATTAAAATACTGTGTAAAGATAACGAACATTTAATGAAATTATTAAATCAAGAAATCCAATCCATAAAAGGAGTCGCCCGTACTGAAACCTTTATTTCTTTAGATCAGCAAATAGACCGACAAATTAAATTGTAATCTAATTTCTATAACCTAATATTTTTAATCCCCAATATAACAACATGGCTAAAGAACCTAATGCAGCTACTAAATAAGTCCTAGCTGCCCATTTTAAAGCATCTTTTGTACCATTTTGTTCCGTGTTTGTTAACATATTATTAGTTTTCAGCCAAGCCAAAGCTCTATTGCTGGCATCATATTCAACGGGTAAAGTGATAAAACTAAAAATGGTTGCAATCGCCATCATCACTAATCCAATTACTGCTATTATAAATCCAAATCCTGTATTACCAGAAGCAGCACCTAAAATTAAGCCGCCAATTACTAACCATTGAGAAAACTTAGAAGATATATTTACTGCAGGGACTAATTGTGAACGCATTGTTAACCATTTATAGGCTTTTGCGTGTTGAACTGCATGACCACATTCATGAGCGGCAACGGCAGCTGATGCAGTACTTTTTTGATTATAAACCACATCACTTAAATTTACTGTTTTGTTAACAGGATTATAATGATCGGTTAATTGACCTGATGTTGAAATAATTTTAACATCAAAAATACCATTATCGTGCAACATTTTTTCAGCTATTTCCTTTCCGCTTAACCCATTTTTAAGTTGAATTTTAGAATAAAGCGCAAATTTATTTTTTAATTTATTACTAATTAGCCAACTAATTAGAGATATTATTCCTATTAAAATATAAAACCCAATCATCTATTTATTTTTTAATTAATGTATTTAAATTTGGTAAATTTACATCATAAATTATTCCAAAAAAAAAGCAAGACAAAATGACAAAAATCCCTCAAATATTATTGATTTATACTGGCGGAACCATTGGTATGCTTAAAGATTATAAAACAGGAGCTTTAAAGAATTTTAATTTTAATAAATTATTAAAACATATTCCTGAAATTAATCAACTTAACTGTGAAGTAAAAAGTATTTCTTTTGAAAATCCAATAGATTCTTCAAATATGAACCCAAGAGCATGGGTGTTAATTGCTGAAATAATTGAAGAAAATTATGAAATTTATGATGGTTTTGTGGTTTTGCATGGATCAGATACAATGTCATATACATCTTCTGCAATTAGTTTTATGTTTGAAAATTTGTCTAAGCCGGTAATTTTTACGGGGTCACAATTGCCAATAGGAGATTTGCGAACTGATGCAAAAGAAAATTTAATTACTTCCATAGAAATTGCTTCTGCACAAGAGAATGGAGTACCCATTATTTCAGAGGTTTGTTTGTATTTCGAGTATAAATTGTATAGAGCCAACAGAACGACTAAAATAAATGCCGAACATTTTGAAGCGTTTTCATCTCCAAATTTTCAGCCTCTTGCAATAAGCGGTGTGCATTTAAATTTTAACAAATCATTAATTTATCATCCTATTAAAAGAAAAAAGCTAAAGGTTAGAAAAAAATTAAATAATAATATAGTGGTTTTAAAGATTTTTCCTGGAATCAATGAAAATGTGGTGAAAAGTATTGTGTCTATTCCCAAATTAGAAGGAATTATACTTGAGACTTATGGATCTGGTAATTCAACAACTGAATCATGGTTTGTTAATTTATTGCAAAAAGCCATACTAAACGGAATTCATATTATTAATGTAACCCAATGTGCAGCAGGCAATGTAATAATGGGACAATATGAAACAAGTATTCCTTTAAAAGAGATAGGAGTTATTAATGGAAATGATATTACAACAGAGTCTGCTTTAGCCAAATTAATGTATCTTTTAGGTGAAAAAATTCCAAAAAACGAATTTAAAGACATTTTTGAAACTGCTTTACGAGGAGAAATTAGTATTATTGAATAACTATTTTTTATTTAAATAAGCTATTATTAGCCTAATCTTTAATAAATACAGCATATTTTAATAAAAATTTATTGAATGTTTAAAAAAATAATTATTTATAAAAAATAGCTTAAAGTACTTGTAAAATTTTCAGAACTCAACAATTTTTTGTTACTTGCCATTCGCAAAAGATGCCAAAAGATAGGAGATGAAAAGAAGCAAAAGACTTCAAAATCTTTCTCTTCTTCAGATTTGTTTGTTTTGTGAAAATTATTTTATATTTAACCGTTAAAAAATTAATAAATTAACTATTACACGATGAAAAGAGTATTTACTATCCTTGCAATTACAGGATTATTGTTATTTGGAGCGGCACCAAAAGCTATAGCTCAGGAAGCTGCTAAAACAGAACAAGTTGCCACTGATGCAACCCAAACAAAAACTTTCCACCAACAATTAAAACAACGTTTTATAGAAGGTGGTCCTTTCTTTATGGGTATTGTATTGGTCACCCTTATTTTAGGTTTAGCAATTGCTATTGAAAGAATTTTATATTTAAACATGGCAACTACTAACACTAAAAAATTAGTGAATAAAGTGGATGAAGCATTAGCTTCTGGTGGTGTTGAGGCTGCAAAAGAATTATGTAGAAATACAAAAGGACCTGTTGCTTCTATTTTTTATCAAGGTTTAGATAGAATGGATGAAGGTATTGAAAACGTTGAAAAAGCCGTAGTTGGTTATGGAGGTGTTCAAATGGGATTATTAGAGAAAAATATTTCTTGGTTATCTTTATTTATTGCACTTGCACCAATGCTTGGTTTCATGGGTACAGTAATTGGTATGATTTCTGCTTTTGACTCTATACAAGCAGCAGGAGACATTTCACCTACAGTTGTTGCAGGAGGTATTAAAGTGGCATTATTAACAACGGTATTTGGTTTAGTGGTTGCAATTATTCTTCAAATATTTTATAATTATATCATCTCTAAAGTAGATAGTATTGTAAACAATATGGAAGATGCTTCAATATCACTTATTGACCTTTTGATTAGACAAAAAAAATAAGAGATATTATGAATAAGAAATTATCAAAAATACTAACCATAATTGCAGGAGTAATTGGATTAATAGGGTTCTATTTTTTCGTTAGAATTGTGATGGCAGGTGATGATCCAATTAAAGCGGATGTAACATTACAAAATTCTATATTATCGCCATTTATAAGCTACTCTATATTTTTGTTAGTAATTGTTGCAGGTATTTCTGTTGTTTTTTCATTAATTAACTTATTTAAAAACCCAGAAATATTAAAGAGAACCTTAATAGGAATAGCATTTTTAGCAGTTCTATTAGTGGCGGCATATAGTATGGCATCCGATGCCGCAGTAACTGATGGCTTTGGTCATATGATTAAAGATGGTGAAGCTGGTACTGTATCTAAATGGGTAAGTACTTTAATAAACTTTAGTTTTTACCTTGGCATTATAGGTTTAGCGATGTTTTTATTTGATTTTTTAAAATCATTAGTAAAATAATAGTAGTATGGCAAGAAGAGAAAATTCAGAAATTAATGCTGGTTCTATGGCAGACATCGCGTTCTTGCTTTTAATATTTTTCTTAGTAACAACTACTATGGATGTTGATTCGGGTATTGCACGTAAGTTACCAGAAAAAACGGAAGACACTCCTAAAGTAACTATAAAAGAAAAAAACATCTTAGATATCGTAATTAATAGAAATAATCAGTTGTTAGTGGAAAATCAAAACGCTAAAGTTGGTGATATTAAAAAACTAGCAATGGATTTTATTGATAATGGAGGTGGATTAAGTGCGCCAAAAGACGGTAAACCAGGAGAACCTTGTGATTATTGTAACGGAGCTAAAGATCCTAAATCTTCAGATCATCCAACAAAAGCTATTATTTCATTACAAAGTTCAAGAGGAACAACATACGGTATGTACATTTCTGTTCAAAATGAAATTGAAATGGCTTATAATGAACTAAGAAACAAACTTTCTTTAAAATTATACAATAGATCGTATAAAGATTTATTGAAAGATTATAAAGACGATCCATCAGATGCTTTAAAAGCTAAACTTGATAATTTGAAGGATAAATACCCTCAAATTATTACAGAACCTGAACCTATTAAATAATATCAGATTATGAGTAAATTTACAAAAAAGAAAAAAGGATTACCTGGTATTTCTACGGCTTCATTACCTGATATTGTGTTTATGTTATTGTTCTTTTTTATGGTTTCAACCACAATGAGACAGACAGATTTAATAATTAAAAAACCTTCATTGCCTGTGGCAAGTGAGGTTAAAAAATTAGAACATAAAAGTTTAGTTAGTACTATTTATGTTGGTAAATCTAAAGATAAACGAATAGAAGGTGATAAAATTCAGGTAAACGATAAAATTATTGACGTTAAAGATGTAATTAGTTTTATTTTATCTGAGAGAGCTCAACGAAAAGAAGAGGAAGTTAAATATATGACAACTTCTATTAAAGCAGATAAAAAAGCTAACGTAGGTACTATACTAGATATTAAAGACCAATTAAGAGACATTAACGCTCTTAAAGTAAGTTTTTCTACAACAAGAGGAACAGATTTTAAAAGTAACTACTAATAATTTTATAAGTTTTATTTAATATAATATAAGGCAATCAAATTTTTTGATTGCCTTTTTTTATTTTTAAAAGTATATTTGTATTATGAAAAGAATATATTGGTTTATCTTTTTTTTATTGACTGTTGAAATAAATTATGCGCAAGCCAATTTATCAACGGGTAATTATAAGTATTTAGAAGATCAATTATATATTTCTCTAACCTATAACTTATTGCTAAAAAAACCATCTTTAATTAATCAAAATGGATTTTCAGGAGGAGTCTCTCTTGGTTTTATCAAAGATTTTCCGATTAATCAGAAAAGAACTTTTGGTTTTGGATTAGGAATTGGATATTCATATAATGCCCTAATTCAAAACTTAAAAATAAGTCAAATAAATGGTGCAACTGTATTTGGGGAAGCTGTTAACTATAGCAGTAATAGATTATCGCTTAAATCTATTGATCTCCCTGTTGAATTAAGATGGCGAAATTCAACTCCATTAAAATTTAAATTTTGGAGAATATACAGTGGCGTAAAATTTTCTTATGTTACGGCTGCAAAATCTAAATATATGGATAGTAATGAATCTATAATTACCAAAAATGTTACCGAATTTAATAGATTTCAATATGGATTAACTCTGGCAGCGGGTTATGGAACTTGGAATTTATTTATTTATTATGCACTTAATCCTCTATTTGATAACGCAATTTTAAATAATGAAAAAATAAATTTTAAACAGCTAAACGTTGGTTTAAAATTTTACATTATGTAAATAAAATACACTAAAAACTGTGTAATTAAGCCTAAAATAAAGCCTATTAAAACTTCATTAAATTTATGAGCTTGTAAACGAAGCCTTGAGGTTGCCACTAGTCCATTTAATAACAAAATAACTGCTAAAAGAATTATAAGATTAACCTTATAATAAAAGCTGAAATAAGCAATAAACCCTATTAAACCACTAATAGCAGCAGTGTGCAAGCTGACTTTTATTTTAAAATAAAGCAGTATATAGGTTATAATTAAACCTAATCCATAGCCAAAATAAAAGAGAGAAAGTAAGTTTACAACTTTAGATTTTAATAACCAATACCCAATAAAAATAGTAATAGAAATAAATAAAAGTAAAGGGAATTTACGCTCTTCAATAGTTGTCATATGATAACTATTTATCATTTTAAATGATTTTAACAAAATAATAAGTACAAGTGGAAATATATATGTAATAACAAATATTACCGCTAATAATAACCGTTCCTGTTCTATAAATAAATATTTTGGTAGTAATAAAAAGTACAAAATAGCACCTGCAATTGGGAAATTGATTGGGTGAAAAAAGGTGGAAATAATTTTAGAAGATTTCATAGTTTTTTAGAGTAGTAAATTTATATCTTTTTTCGTAATCTAGCAACAGGTATTTCTAACTGTTCTCTATATTTAGCAACCGTTCTTCTTGCAATAGGATAACCTTTTTCTTTTAAAATTATTGCCAATTTATCATCTGTTAACGGTTTCTTTTTATCCTCATTGTCAATTACAGTAGATAAAATATTTTTAATTTCAGTAGTAGAAACATCTCTCCCTTGATCATTTTTCATAGATTCGGAAAAGAAATCTTTTATTAATCGAGTTCCATAAGGTGTAGTAACATATTTACTATTAGCTACCCTTGAAACAGTAGAAACATCCATTTGAATAGATTCTGCAATATCTTTTAAAATCATTGGTTTTAATTTACGCTCATCTCCAGTTAAAAAATACTCTTTTTGATATTGCATAATAGCATTCATATTCAAAAATAAAGTTTGCTGACGTTGTTTTATGGCATCGATAAACCATTTAGCTGCATCTAATTTTTGTTTGATAAATTGTACTGCATCTTTTTGAGATTTAGACTTAATTTTCGAGTTTTTATAACCGTGCAATAAGTTATTATATTCATTTGAGATATGTAGTTCAGGACTATTTCTTGAATTTAAACTTAAAATTAATTCTCCTTCTTCAATTTTTATGGTAAAATCAGGAACAATTTGTTCTGCAATTTTGTTGTTACTAACGTAAGAACCACCTGGTTTTGGATTTAATTTTTCAATTTGTGAAATAGCAGCCTTTAATTCTTCTTCACTAATTTTAAATTTTTGTTGAAGTTTTACGTAATGTTTTTTTACAAAATGTTCAAATGATTCTTCTAATATTTTAATTGCTAAATTGCAGCTAGGGTTATCTTTTTTTCGTTTTAATTGAATTAACAAACACTCTTTTAAATTTCTTGCACCAACTCCTGAAGGGTCTAATTGTTGAATAATTTTTAACAATCTTTCCAATTCTTCGATAGTTGTAAATATATTTTGAGTAAATGCTAAATCATCTAAAATATCTTCTAAATCTCTTCTTATATAGCCACTTTCATCAATACTACCAATTAAAAAATCTGTTATAATTTCTTCTGACTCGGCTAAGCTATACGTATTTATTTGATTTTTTAAAAACTGAGTAAAAGATGTCCCAGAAGCATAAGGAATTTGTTTTTCGTCATCGTCTACAGAATAATTATTGGTTTGTGTTTTATAATTTGGTATTTCATCATCGCTCAAATATTCATCAATATTTATGTCATCTGTAGTTATACTTTCATTATCTGTATTTTCGAAATCAGTATTGTCTAATTCAGAATTTATCGATTCATCTGTGTTTTCTTTACCACTTTCTAAAGCTGGGTTTTCCTCTAACTCTTGTTTTAATTTTTGTTCAAATGCTTGCGTTGGCAATTGAATCAGTTTCATTAATTGAATTTGCTGAGGCGATAATTTTTGTAATAATTTTTGCTGTAAACTTTGTTTTAGCATACACTTAGTAAAAAATAGTAATAGTTAAAAATACGAAAAAACATAGTATAATTTATACTATGTTTTTGATTTGTTTCTTTTTAAAACTCAGCATTCTGTGGATATCGTGGGTATGGAATAACATCTCTAATATTACCCATGCCTGTAGTAAATTGAACCAATCGTTCAAATCCTAATCCAAAACCACTATGAACAGCAGTACCGAATTTTCTAGTATCTAAATACCACCAAAGTTCTTTTTCATCAATATTTAAAGCTGCAATTTTCTGTTTTAAAACGCCTAAACGTTCTTCACGTTGACTTCCTCCTACAATTTCTCCAATTCCAGGAAATAAAACATCCATTGCTCTTACGGTTTTTCCATCTTCATTTAAACGCATATAAAATGCTTTTATATTGGCAGGATAATCAAACAAAATTACAGGACATTTAAAGTGTTTTTCAACTAAATAACGCTCATGTTCACTTTGTAAATCTGCTCCCCATTCATCAATTAAATATTGAAATTTTTTCTTTTTATTGGGTTTGCAGTTCCTTAAAATATCAATTGCTTCAGTATAACTAACACGTTTAAAGTTATTATTTACTACAAAATTTAACTTTTCTAAAAGTGCCATTTCACTTCTTTCATTAGCCGGTTTTGATTTTTCCTCTTGCAGTAATCGATTCTCTAAAAAGGTTAAATCATCTTTACAGTTTTCCAAAGCGTAGTTGATAACATATTTTATAAAATCTTCTGATAAATCCATGTTATCATCTAAATTATTGAAAGCAACTTCAGGTTCAATCATCCAAAATTCTGATAAATGCCTAGTTGTATTTGAATTTTCGGCTCTAAAAGTAGGACCAAAAGTATATACTTTACCAAGTGCCATTGCATACGTTTCTGCTTCTAATTGACCAGAAACGGTTAGGTTGGTAGTTTTACCAAAAAAATCTTTAGAAGTATCTACTTTTCCATTTTCATCTTTAGGTAAGTTGTTATAATCTAGCGTGGTAACTCCAAACATTTCGCCAGCTCCTTCTGCATCAGAACCTGTAATAATTGGTGCGTTAAAATAGTAAAAACCTTTTTCGGTAAAATATTTATGAACTGCAAAAGATAATGCAGATCTAACACGCATAACAGCACTAAAAGTATTTGTTCTAATGCGTAAATGAGCATTTTCGCGTAAAAATTCTAAACTGTGTTTTTTTGGCTGAATTGGATATTCGTCAGGATTTGAATCTCCTAAAATTTGAAGTTCAGAAACTTGTATTTCAACACTTTGTTCTTTTCCCAAACTTTCTACTAATATTCCTTTTACAGCAATAGCAGCTCCAGTATTAATTCGTTTTAGAATATTTTCGTCCGTATTTTCAAAATCAACTACACATTGAATATTGTTAATAGTTGAACCATCATTTACTGCAATAAATCTATTTGCTCTAAATGTTCTAACCCAACCATTTAACGTTACTTCATTTAAAAAAGTAGTGGAACTTAAAAGTTCAGCAACCGTATATCTTTTCATGTTCTATATTTTAAGAGATGCAAAGATACATATTGCATTAAAAAATGCGAATATCCTGCTATTAAAATTAAAAATTTTAAGAAAGATTTTACCTAAATGTCATTATTTTCGTCATCTGGAGGTAAAATATCTAGTATTGGTTCTTTAAAATCTTCTTTGTTGGCTATACTTTTTTCTAAGGAAAGCAACAATGAAGGTAACAATATTAAGTTAGAAACCATTGCAATTAGTAAAGTTACAGATACTAAACCTCCTAATGCTTTTGTTCCTCCAAAACTTGAAGCTGTAAATACTAGAAACCCAAAAAACAGCACTATAGAAGTGTAAAACATGCTAACACCTGTCTCTTTTAATGCGGCAAGAACGGAAGGTGTAATTTTCCAATTATTTACTTTTAATTCTTGTCGGTATTTTGCTAAAAAGTGAATAGTATCATCTACAGATATACCAAAAGCAATACTAAATACTAAAATTGTGGATGGTTTTATAGGAATACCCAAATACCCCATTAAGCCAGCAGTTATTAAAAGTGGAAAGATATTTGGAATGAGTGAAATTAAGATCATTTTAAAAGAACGGAACATTACAGCCATAAATAAGGCAATAAATAAAATAGCTAAGGATAAAGATATTATTAAGTTATAAATTAAATAGTGAGTTCCTTTTAAAAATACTAATGCTTTACCTGTTAGGGTAACATCAAATTTACTTTTAGGAAATACTTTAGCTACTTTTTGAGCCATTTGAGTCTCAATAACGTCCATTTTATCTGTGCCGATATCCTTCATAAAAGTGGTTATCCGAGCATATCTTCCCGTAGAATCGACGTAATTATTTAATAAATTGGTGTTTGAAATTGAATTTTTAGTGTAGTTTAAAATCCAATTTTTTTCTTGATTGTTAGGCAGTTGATAATATGCAGGGTTACCATTATAAAATGCCTGTTTAGCATACTTTACTAGATTTAAAATAGAAATTGGTTTGGATAACTGTGGTATTTCATCAATAGTTTCTTCCAACTCATTCATACGTTTTAAAGTTGAAAGTTTCATTACGCCATTTTCTTTTTTGGTGTCAATTATAATTTCTAAAGGCATAATGCCTCCAAACTCTTTTTCAAAGAACACGATATCTTTATAAAATGGCTTTCCCTTTGGCATGTCTTCAATTAAGCTACCGGAAACTCGAATCATATAAATACCAATCATACTTATAATAATTAAAGCTACTGTAGTTAAGTAAACAGCAATTCTATGGTTTTTTACAACTGAAATTAGTCCGCTAACAATAGATTCAATCCATTTACGATCTAGATGTTTTAAATGTTTTTCTTTTGGTAGTGGTAAAAAACTATAAATAATAGGAATTAATAGTAAGGCTAAAAGGAAAATTCCAAATATGTTAATGGAAGCAATAACACCAAATTGCTGTAACAATTCACTTTTAGTAAAAACAAAGGTTAAAAAACCAATTGCAGTGGTGGTATTAGTCATTAATGTTGCATTACCAATTTTTGTAATTACACGTTGTAATGATTTTGCCTGATTTCCATGTTTTTTTACTTCTTGTTGGTATTTATTAATTAAAAAGATAGCATTTGGGACTCCAATAACAATAATTAAAGGAGGAATTAAAGCCATTAAAACCGAAATTTCATAACGGAATAAACCTATAAATCCAAAAGCCCAAATTACCCCGATACTTACCACCAAAATGGTAATTGCAGTAGCTCTAATGGAGCGAAAGAAAAAGAAGAAAATTATGGAAGTAACTCCTAAAGCTAAGCCAACAAATAAACCAATTTCATCCACAATATTTTGGGCATTCATGGTTCGGATATATGGCATACCAGAAACTCGAACTTTTAAATGGTATCGCTCATCAAATTTTTTAAGTATAGGATTTAATACGTTAAGTATAAAATCTTTTCGAGCAACAGTATTTACAATATCTTTTTTTAAATAGATAATAGTTCTAAGCGTTTTAGCCTTTTTATTATATAATAAGTTCTCATAAAAAGGTAATTTATTATAAAGCTTATTTTTAATACTTAAAACTTCTTTTGTAGTTTTAGGTTGTTTAGTGTATAACGGAACAATATCAAATTTTTCTTTTACTTTATTTTTTTGAAGCACTTTTACATCTCCAATTCCCAATGAAAAATCAACTTCAGGAAAACTATCTAATTTTTTGGAAAGCTCATTCCAAGCATTAAATTTTTCGGGAGTAAAAATAGTAGAATCTTGAACTGCCATAACAATCAAGTTTCCTTCTTCACCAAAGTGTTTTAAAAATTGATTATATTCTAAATTTATAGGATGGTTTTTAGGCAATAAATTAGCTTCTGTATATGAAAAACGCATATATTGCATTTGTGTAGCTAAAAAATAAGTAATCGCTGCTAATAGTACTAAAATAAAGTAGCGTCCTTTAATAATTAAACGCGAAACGTATGACCAAAAATCCATTAAAAAAATTTCTGCAAAGTTATAAAAATTGTTGACTAATTATTCTTTCAATCGTTAAATTCCTAAATTAAGTTTGAAGGTTAATTTAACTGCTAAATTATCACTCCAAATGGGGTAGGAATAGGCTCCATATCTGTAATGTGCACTTAAGCCAAAGCCTTTAAATAAGCTATTTAGTTCTAAGCCACTTTCAAAATACCCTTTTTTTAAACTTCTAAATTGTATGCCTGTTTGAAAATTTGGATTATTAATATTGCCAATAACGGCTCTTGTTACTAGGGTAAATTGCGGCTTAAATTTTTTAAATAGTTTAAGTGGTTTTAAAAGATGTTTTATATGAATTGCTACAAATCTATCCGATATAAATTCATTATATCCCATAGTTTCAAAGCTATTAGTACCGGCTAAATTTATGCGTTTTCGCCAAGGATTTTTAAAAGTATAATTTGGAGCAGAATTAAATAAATGAGATATTGGAGCATCTCCAAAAACAATTCCACCTTCAACTAAAATTTTAGTAACTCCTTTTCTAAGAGGTTTTATATTTTCTAAAATACGTAAGTTTATCTGCGTAAAGTTAAAGTCGCTTTGTAAAATATTTTCAAAACTTTTGGCAACTTGAAATGTAAACTGAGGGAATTTATTTTTGATTTTTAATTTTCCAATAGGCGAATTCATATACTCGCTTTTAGGATTGTATTGAAAACCAACAATAGCTAATGAAAGTTGATATTTGTTTAAATTTTTATTTGGTGAAATAAATTGATAATTAAAAACTGGTTTATAATCCCCAGCACTTAATTGAAGTTTGGTTTCAAAATTGGGTTGTATATCATGTTTTAGACCAATACTAATTGTTTTGTAATTATAAAATTTACTGATGTTTAAATTTCTAGGATTTATAGGAGAAAAGGAAGTGTTTTCTGCAATAAAATCTAATGAAGCTGCTTCTTTAATGTCGTTTGTGTAATTGGTAGAAATCCAAGTATTTGTTTTTTTATTTAACCTAATTGATCCGCCAAAGCTATATTTAAAATCGGCATCTTTAGTTCCGTAAGCGATATATGATTCTAGTTTAAATTTAGATGAAAATTGATTATTTGTTATACCACCAAATCCTAAGCGAAGTCCTTCGTAGTTGTTTAAATTAATAATTTTACCCAAATTTAAATCGATATATTTTGTGGGATAATATCCTTTAAGTATAGAACGAGCCAATTTGATTTTGTGTTCTATATGTTCTTTCTTAGATAAACTATCTAAAACCAAGTATGTTTTTTTATCACGATTAGTGATAGAATCTGTTCTATAGGTATTCCAAAATTTTTCGGATTTATGTGCAGCATCATCTTTAAATTGTATTGTAGTTGATGATTTATTAATTTTTACAGACTTATTAATTTCAATATTAAAATTTTTGGTTTTAGAGATGAAGTATGTAATAGCATCTGGACTATTTTTTTTAGTATTTTGGATACTGTCGTTTTTAACAGTTTCAGAAAATTTAACCATTCCGCCAAAAAGTGAAATCTGTTTTTTATTTACTCCTTTTTTTAATAAAATTTCTTGGGAACTAGGAAACCATATTTTATTCGTTTTTTTATATATGAAATTCTGAGTTGCTTTTACGTGAACAATTCCTTTTAATTCAACTATTGCTTTAGTAATTGCAAAGCTTTTTTCATCTAAATATAACACACCCTCAATGCCTAAAACTTTTTTATTTAGTTTTGGTTTAAAATAAACTACAATTGATTTTCCTATGGAATTGCTAACCGTATCTAATATTTTATAAGAATAATGTTTTAATGCATTGTCAGCAATTGGATTGTAATATTTGGTTCCTGCAACAATGTAAAACGGATTGTAAAACGAAAAATCTTGTAAAGTAATGGCCAAAAATTCATAAATAGGTTGTTGTAATCCAGCCATTCTTGAAGCTAAAATAATTTCTTTTTTCTTCTTTCCCTTTTGAAATTGATATTCTGAAATTTTTTCCGAAATAAATAAGTGTTTATTTTCAATTTCTTTATAAAAATTAAAATTAGATGAATCTAATTTTATAAAGATTTTTTTATCGTTTTTAATTTTAAAAATAGAATCTACTTTTCCTTGAATGGAGTCTGGGTTTGCTGTAACTAAAATTTTATTATAGGCATCAAATTTAAACGAGTTTAAATTAGTTTCAATATTGTTTTTGTTTCTGTTTTTTATAGCATTACGTATCAGTTGTATAGCTGGATTTTCTTTAGCGGTTATTAATACTTCTTTTAAATTTTCTACAGATGCTTTTAAGGTAATGGTTACATATTTTTTAGAACTATTCACAGCAATAATTTTGCTAGCATAACCAACATAGGAAATAGTAATTTTAGAAATTGGTTTGGAGCTATTAATTTGAAAAAACCCATCAATATCAGTTAAAGTGCCATTATGTGTTTTATTTACAATTACGTTTGCAAAAACTAAAGGTTTTTTTGATTTATGGTCAATAACCTTTCCACTAACCTGATATTGAGAAAATGCAAAAAAAGGAAATAATAATACTAATAAAAATAGATTTTTCATTCAATATTGGATGATGGGTATGCGTAAGTTAAAAAAGAAGGCTGTCTGAAAAGTCTTCAATTGTCATTTTGAGCGCAGTCGAAAAATCTTATTTATCTAATTACCAGTAATTTGATTATTATGAGATTCTTCATTTTCATTCAGAATGACACTTTTCAGACAGCGTCCTTTCACTTTTTTAAAAAATTCAGGTTTTTAAACACCTTAAACTTTCATAATTTCTAGGTCTTTTATTTTGTAAACCTCATCCACTTCAGCGATATGTTTATCGGTTAATTTTTGGATATCAATTTCTGAATTGCTTTTCATATCTTCAGATGCTTCTACCTTCTTAATTTCATTCATGGCATCTTTTCTACTATTTCTAATACTTACTTTTGCTTTTTCAGCTTCAGATTTTGCTTGTTTAGATAGCTCTTTTCTTCGTTCTTCTGTTAAAACAGGTACGTTTATAATAATTACTTCACCATTATTCATTGGGTTAAAACCTAAGTTAGCAACCATAATAGCTTTTTCTATTTCATGCAAAAGATGTTTTTCCCAAGGTTGGACGGTAATAGTATGTGCATCTAAAGTACTAACATTAGCCACTTGTGTTAATGGTGTTTGAGAACCATAATATTCCACGGTTACACCACCTAACATTGAAGGTGTAGCTTTGCCTGCCCTAATGTTTCTAAATTCATTAGTTAAGTGCAAAATGGCATTTTCCATAAGCTCTTTTGTGCTATCAATAATAAATTTTAGTTCTTCATTCATAATTGAAAAGTTTAATTATCGGAAATTATTTATCAACCTTTGTGCCAATATTTTCACCTGAAACAACTTTTTCAAGGTTTCCTTTGGTGTTCATATCAAAGACTACAATAGGTAAATTATTTTCTTGGCTAAGTGCAAATGCAGTCATATCCATTACTTTTAAACCTTTATTCATAACATCTTTGTAGGTAATAGATTCAAATTTTGTTGCATCTTCAAATTTTTCGGGATCTGAAGTGTAAATACCATCAACACGAGTACCTTTTAAAATTACATCTGCATTTATTTCAATAGCTCTTAAAACTGCAGCAGTATCAGTAGTAAAATACGGATTACCAGTACCTCCACCAAAAATAACAACACGTCCTTTTTCTAAATGTCTAACTGCTCTTCTTTTAATAAAAGGTTCAGCTACTTGTTCCATTTTAATTGCAGTAAGTAATCTGGTTTTAATTTCTTCGTCTTCTAGAGCACTTTGCAAGGCTAAACCATTAATTACCGTTGCAAGCATTCCCATATAATCTGCTTGAACTCTATCAATACCATTACTAGCTCCTGCAACACCTCTAAAAATATTTCCGCCTCCTATAACAATAGCTACTTCAATACCGTTATCAACAATTTTTTTTATTTCTAAGGCATATTCTGCTAATCGTTTTGGGTCAATACCATACTGACGATCTCCCATCAATGCTTCACCACTTAATTTTAATAAAATTCTTTTATAAGCCATAATTTATTTGAAAGTTATGCAAATATAATAAATAGTTGTTAGTATTTATAGCTAATATTTTTATAGAATTTAGATGTGTGTTATATATAGCAACTATCTATTTGTAAATTGTAGTAAATTAAAAACTGAGCATTTTAGAATTTTGTATCTTGGCATTTAAATTTTTATTAAAAAGGATATTATATAAAAGAAATTTGAAATGACAAAGCAAACTCCGATTACACATAAAACTAATTTTACTATCCCAATTTTAATTATTGCAGGTCTATTTTTTATTTTTGGTTTTGTAACCTGGATTAATGGTGCTTTAATTCCTTTTATGAAAACTATTAGCGAGTTAACTTCGGCTCAATCGTTTTTAGTAGCATCTGCATCGTATATTTCATTTGTAGTGATGGCTTTGCCTGCTTCTTATATCATAAATAAAATTGGATATAGAAAAGGAATGTCATTAGGTTTATTTGTAATGTCAATTGGAGCAATCGTTTTTATTCCTGCAGCAGAGGCAAGAACGTATTGGGTGTTTTTATCAGGTATTTTTATTCAAGGAATAGGAATGACTTTATTACAAACAGCATCAAACCCTTATATTACAATTTTAGGCCCCATTGAAAGTGCTGCAAAACGTATTGCAATTATGGGAATTGCAAACAAAGTGGCAGGTGCATTAGGATCTTTAATTTTTGGAGCTCTCCTGCTATCAGGGATTAATGAAATCAAAGAGAAACTGAATGTGGTAGGTGCAGCTGAAAAAGAACAATTATTAAAAACGATGGCAGATAGTGTCGTAACTCCATATATAATTATGGCGATAATTTTATTTGTATTGGCAATTTTAATTAGACGTGCTCCACTACCACATGTTGAAGCCGAACCAATGGAAGAAGTAAAAGAGGGAGAAACTTCAAAATCTAATATTTTTCAATTTCCACATTTGTGGCTGGGTGTTTTAACATTATTTATGTATGTAGGAGCAGAAGTAGTGGCTGGTGATACTATTATTGCGTATGGTATTTCTTTAGGTTTTTCTGGAGATGATGCTAAATTTTTTACAACCTTTACTTTAATGGCTATGGTTGCTACCTATGGGTTGGGAATTTTTTTAATTCCTAAATATATAAGTCAGGTTAAAGCTTTAAAAATTAGTGCAATATTAGGTATAGTGTTTACTTTTTGTATTGTTTTTACAACAGGATTTACGTCAATTCTTTTTGTAGCAGCATTAGGAATAGCTAATGCATTGGTTTGGCCAGCAGTTTGGCCTTTAACCCTAAAAGGGCTTGGTAAATTCACTAAAACAGCATCTGCATTATTAATTATGGCTATTTCAGGAGGTGCAATTATTCCTCCATTATATGGATGGTTTGTAGATAATAATAAAATTAATTTAATTGCTGAAGGAGTTAGTGAAGTAACAGCAAATGCACAAGCCGCAACCTCAGGGTATTGGATTTTATTACCTTGCTACTTAATTATTTTATATTATGCAATTGCAGGTCATAAATTAGGATTGAAAAAAGATTAAAAAAGAGGCTGTCTGAAAAGTGTCATTCTGAATGAAAATGAAGAATCTTATAATAATCAAATTACTTATAATTAGATAAATAAGATTTTTCGACTTCGCTCAAAATGACAGTTGAAAATTTTTCAGACAGCCTCTTTTAAATATTTGAATTTTATACCTTGACTTATACTAAAGATACACGTTTAAAGTCAGTTACTTCAATGCCTTTTGATTGCACGTATTCCGCAACTGTTTGTTTTTCATTTTTAATGAAATTTTGATTTAAAAGACATAATTCTTGATCTAAAGTAGTGTTATCTGCAATAAATCTTTCTAATTTCCCTGGTAAAATTCTATCCCAAATTTTCTCAGGTTTTCCTTCTGCTTTCAATTCAACTTTTAAATCTTCTTCAGCTTTTGCAATAATTTCATCCGTTAATTGCATTCTTGAAATATAAGTAGGTACATGTTTTAATGTTTTACCTAATCTTCCAAGTTCAATATTTTCTTTTTCAATAACTGCAATTCTTGCTTCAGTTTCAGAAGCTACAAATGCAGGGTCAAGATCTTTATATGATAACGTTGTTGCACCCATAGCTGCAGTTTGCATAGAAACATCTTTTGCAACCACATCTGAACCTTCAACATTTGCAGATAAAGCAGTTACAGCAGCAATTTTATTGCCAGCGTGAATGTAAAAGCCTACAAATGCTCCAGATACTTTTTCAAAACTTCCAATTTCTAATTTTTCACCGATAACACCAGTTTGCTCAATTAATTTTTCTGCAACAGTCATCCCTCCAAAATCTGCATTTAAAAATTCTTCTTTAGAGTTTGTGTTTACTGCAATTGCAGCAAATTCTTTTGCTAATGCAACAAAAGCATCATTTTTAGCAACAAAATCAGTTTCACAATTTAAAGAAATAATAACACCTTCAGTTTTAGTGTCGTTTACTTTTGCTATAACTGCACCTTCTGAGGAATCACGATCTGCTCTTTTTGCAGCAACTTTTTGTCCTTTTTTACGTAAAATTTCAATTGCTTTGTCAAAATCGCCTTCGGCTTCAACAAGTGCATTTTTACAGTCCATCATACCAGCTCCGGTAGATTTTCTTAATTTATTAACTTCTGCGGCTGTAATTTTTGCCATTTTATATTATTTTTTATTGAAAATTAATTTTCAACTATTAAACTTTTTTATTTTGATTCAGATACTTTTTTAACTTCAACAGTTTTTTTTGCAGCAGCTTTTGTTTCTGCAGTTTTAGTGTCAGCTTTTTCTTTAGTTGCTTTTCTTTCGGCTAATCCTTCAGCAATATTTTCAGTAATAAAACCTAGTACTTTATTAATGGATTTTGATGCATCATCATTAGATGGTATTACATAATCAATTCCTCTTGGGTCAGAGTTGGTATCAACCATAGCAAAAATTGGAATATTCAATTTTTTAGCTTCGGCAATTGCAATGTGTTCTTTTTTAACATCAATTACAAAAATTGCACCAGGTAAACGTGTCATATCTGTAATAGAACCTAAGTTTTTTTCTAATTTTTCACGTTGGCGATTAATTTGTAGTTTTTCTCTTTTTGAAAGCGCATCAAAAGAACCATCTTGTTTCATTCTGTCAATTAGTGACATTTTTTTAACGGCTTTTCTAATAGTAACAAAGTTGGTTAACATTCCGCCTGGCCATCTTTCTGTGATGAAAGGCATGTTTACACTTTTAGATTTGTCTGAAATAATTTCTTTTGCTTGTTTTTTTGTAGCTACAAAAAGTATTTTTCTACCAGAGGCTGCAATCTTTTTTAAAGCTTCAGAAGCTTCTTCAATTTTTGCGGCAGTTTTGTAAAGGTCAATGATGTGAACGCCGTTACGTTCTCCATAAATGTAAGGAGCCATGTTTGGATCCCATTTGCGAGTTAGGTGACCGAAGTGTACACCTGCATCTAATAATTCTTTAATTTCAATATTTGTCATTTGTATTTAGTTTACGTTCCGTTGAGCTAGCAATAGGGAAGTAGCGGAAATTCGATCTTCCCTATTTGGATGCTAAACTTTTTACAGTCATTGACTGATTCAACGACAACTTGTTTAATTTTAATTTCAATGAACTGCCAATTAAATTGGCAAAATAATTTAATAAAACGATTAACGTTTTGAGAATTGGTATTTTTTTCTTGCTTTCTTTTGACCGAATTTTTTACGTTCAACCATTCTTGGGTCTCTAGTAAGTAATCCTTCTGGTTTAAGAATGGTTCTGTTTTCAGGATTTAGTTCTATTAACACTCTTGAAATAGCTAATCGAATAGCTTCAGCTTGTCCAGTTACGCCACCACCATAAACATTAACCTTAATATCAAATGCTTTTGCATTGTCAGTTAAATTAAGTGCTTGCATAATTTTATATTGTAAAGTTGCTGTAGTAAAGTAATTTTTATAATCTTTTTTATTTACAGTAATATTTCCTTTTCCTTCAGAAACATAAATACGAGCAACGGCTGTTTTTCTTCTACCTATTTTGTGAATTGTTTCCATTATTTAAGATCGTTAAGGTTAATAGCTTTTGGTGTTTGAGCAGTTTGTTCATGTTCTGCACCTGCATATACATACAAATTTCTGTACAATGCGCTACCTAATTTATTTTTAGGTAACATTCCTTTTACAGCTTTTTCAACCAATTTAATTGGATCTTTTTGAAAAACTTCACTAGCAGTTAATGATCTTTGACCACCTGGATAACCTGTGTGACGAATATAAGTTTTGTCACTCCATTTTTTACCAGTTAAATTAATTTTTTCCGCGTTGATAACCACTACATTGTCTCCACAATCTACGTGAGGAGTGTAATTTGGCTTGTTTTTACCTCTAATAAGCATTGCTATTTTAGAAGCTAGACGACCCAACGTTTGACCGTCTGCATCAACTAATACCCACTCTTTAGTAACGGTATTTTTGTTAGCTGATACTGTTTTGTAACTTAATGTATTCACAATTAAATTCTTTGTTATAGTTAAACATTTATTTTTGTCCCCTAATAAAAAGGGAGTGCAAATGTACAAACTATTATTTAGATAACAAACAGTAGATTAGGTATTTTTAATAGAGATTGAAGTATACTTAAACTAGTAAAAAGTGATTAACTAATGTAGTAGTTAAAAGTCAAAAGTTGAATATTAAAAGCACAAAGTTAAAAGTGGCACTATTCTAAAATGTATACTGCTAACAAATTATTACCAAATACTTATTGAAAACTTTTAGATACGAGGCTGTCTGAAAAGCATCATTCTGAATAAAAATGAAAAATATAATAATAATCAAATTACTGGTAATTAGACAAATAAGATTTTTCGACTACGCTCAAAATGACAGTTGAAAGATTTTTCAGACAGCCTCATTATTTTAATGTGCTTCTAACCAATTATTTCCTTCGCCAATATCAACTGTTAACGGAACAGAAAGTTTAAAAGCACTTTCCATAGTTTGTTTTAGCAAAGGTATTAAGGTGTTTTTTTCTGTTAAATACATATCAAAAACCAATTCATCATGAACTTGCAATAGCATTTTTGATTTATAATTTCCTTCTTTTAAAAGTTGGTCTATTTTAATCATTGCAATTTTGATAATATCGGCTGCACTTCCTTGTATTGGTGCATTTACTGCATTTCGTTCATCAGCTTTTCTTACAATAGCATTTTGAGAATTTATGTTTTTTAAATACCTTCTACGACCTAAAATAGTTTCCACATAACCGTTTTCTTTAGCAAAGTCTATTTGATTTGAAATGTAATTTTTCAGCGTTGGAAAAGTTGCATAATAATTGTCTATCAGTTCTTTAGCTTCCTTTCGTGATTTATTTAATTGTTCAGCTAATGTAAAAGCACCTTGTCCATATATAATGCCAAAATTAACCGCTTTGGCATCGCTTCGTTGAGCACGGCTTACTTCATTTAAAGGAGTATTAAATACTTTTGATGCAGTTGCTTTATGAATATCTTCTCCTCTTTGAAAAGAGGCTATCATACTTTCGTCGTTGCTTAAAGCTGCAATAATCCTAAGTTCAATTTGAGAATAATCTGCAGCAACTAACGTGAAATTTTCATCTCTAGGAACAAATGCTTTTCGTACTTGTTTTCCTCGTTCCGTTCTAATAGGAATATTTTGAAGATTAGGATTGTTAGAACTTAATCTGCCAGTTGCAGCAACGGTTTGACTATAAGTTGTGTGTATTCTTTTAGTAGTTGGATTTACTTCGTTTGGTAAAGCATCTACATAAGTGTTTTTAAGCTTTACTAATCCTCGCCACTCTAAAATACTTTGAACAATTTCATGTTTTGATGCCAGTTTTGATAAAATTTCTTCACCTGTTGCATATTGGCCAGTTTTAGTTTTTTTAGGTTTTTCAACTAATTTTAAATGTTCAAATAAAACATCACCTAATTGTTTTGGAGAAGCTAAATTAAATTCAACTTCAGCTTCTTTATAAATTTTGGCTTCTAATTTTAAAATATCTTCAGATAAATTTTTGGATAAAGAATTTAAAAATGCGCTATCCATTTTTATGCCTTCAATTTCCATAGAAGCTAAAACGGAAAGTAGTGGTATTTCTATGGAATTGTATAAACTAGTTAGATTTAATTCTTCTAACTTTTTTTCAAAAATTGGTTCTAATTGAAATGCAATATCAGCTTGTTTACAAACAAAATTAGCTTGTTTATTCAGTTCAACTTCCTTAAAATTTAACTGATTTTTTCCTTTTTTTCCAATAATGGATTCTAACGAACCTGGAGTGAAATTTAAATAAGTTTCAGATAAAACGTTTAAATTATGACGCATATCTGGCTGTAATAAATAATGTGCTAATCTAGTATCAAATAATTTTCCTTTAAGTTTTATATTTTGTGTACTTAAAAGTTTGCTGTAAAATTTTAGGTGCTGCCCAATTTTTTCTATTTCTTCATTTTCAAAAAAAGGTTTGAAATCTTTTAAAATAGCTAGTATTTCATCTTTAATAAACGGAATGTAATAACCTGAATTTTCTGTATAAGAGAAAGCCATTCCAAGCCAATCACAATTTAAAAAATCGGTTCCTAAAGTTTCTATATGAAAACTAACTTTTTTTTGTTGATTTAATTTTGAGAGTAACAACTTTCTGGCTAAGGAAGATGTTATATGTTGATATACTTTTCCTGAATTTTTAGTGTCTTTTAATTGTGTACTTTCTGTAGAATTTGAGTCTGAAAATAAATCAAATTGCGCATTTGTGTTGTTAGGTTTTGAAATGGGTTCTTCAGTTACTTTTACACTACTTTCAGTTGCTATATCAGGATGGTGTTTAAATATTTTAGGCAAGCTTTCAGCTATTCGTCTAAATTCTAATTCTTTAAAAATTTCATTCGCCTTATTCAAATTAGGGTGGTTTAATTCAAAATCTTTTTCATCAAAAGTTACGGGACAGTCTAACATTATAGTAGCCAATTTCTTTGAAAGTATACCCAAATCCTTATTAGCCTCAATTTTTTCTTTCATTTTTCCTTTTAGCTCATGAGTGTTTGCCAATAGGTTTTCCATGCTTCCGTATTCTTTTAAAAACTTTTTAGCTGTTTTGTCTCCAACACCAGGTAAACCAGGAATATTATCAACAGCATCTCCTCTCATTCCTAAATAATCAATAACCTGTTCAGGACGTTCAATTTCAAAGCGTTTTTGAACTTCAGGAATTCCCCATTTTTCGATGCCATTTCCCATTCTTGCAGGACGATACATAAATATATTTTCAGAAACCAATTGAGCAAAATCTTTATCAGGAGTTACCATAAAAACCTTAAAGCCTTCTTTTTCAGCTTGTTTAGAAAGGGTTCCAATTAAATCGTCAGCTTCAAAGCCTTCTTTTTCAATAATTGGAATGTGCATTGCCTTTAGTATTTTATGAATATAAGGAATCGCAATTTTTATTGCTTCGGGGGTTTCCAATCTATTTGCTTTATAAGTAGGAAATGCTTCAGTTCTGCTATGAGAACCTCCTTTGTCAAAAGCAACCGCTAAATGGTCAGGATTTTCACGTTTAATAACATCTAACAATGAATTTGTAAATCCTAAAATAGCAGAAGTATCCATGCCTTTAGAATTAATTCTAGGGTTTTTAATAAGGGCATAATAACCTCGAAAAATTAATGCAAAAGCATCTAGAAGGAAAAGGCGTTTTTGTTTTGACATGTAATTTAATTAAGTGTTTTTAATTGAAGTAAAAGTAATAAAATCAATTTTAACAATTCATTAATTTATTTGGTAAACTATTATTTAAAATATAGATTATATTTACTTTTAAAATTAAATTTCTTTTATGGTTAGATGGCTTATTTTAGTGATAATTCTTTTATTTATAGATTTTTATGCTTTTCAAAGCTTAAAAACAGTTTCTAAAAATAAATTTGTCTTAATTCTCTATTGGCTAATTTCAATTGGCATTTTAGTTAATTTTATTTTAAAATTGGCTTCTTTTAATGGATCTAAAGGATTTACACATGGGATAATGTTGGCAATTGGTTTGCTTATTTTATCTATAATTCCTAAAATAATAACCATTTTAGTGTTGTTTTCTGAAGATATTTTTAGGGTAATTAGGGCTATTTTTTCAGTAACTTCTTCATCAACGGGAACTCATTTTCCAGCTCGTCGAGAATTTATTGCTAAAATAGCATTAGGATTGGCAGCTATTCCTTTCGCATCTATAATTTATGGAATGACTAAAGGGAAATACAATTTTAAAGTAATTCGGCATATTTTGTTTTTTGATGACTTGCCTCCAGCTTTTGACGGATTTAATATTACCCATATTTCTGATATTCACAGTGGAAGTTTTGATGATGAAAATGAAATTGATTATGCAATAAATTTGATTAACGAACAAAAATCGGATGTAATTTTATTTACGGGTGATATTGTTAATAATATGGCAAATGAAATGAATCCTTGGATTGCACATTTTAAGAAGTTAAAAGCAAAATATGGAAAATTTTCTGTTTTAGGAAACCATGATTATGGCGAATATGTCCGCTGGAAAACTGTTGAAGAAAAGGAACAAAATTTTAAAGCAATAAAAAATATTCATCCAAAAATTGGATTTAACTTATTGTTAAATGATAGTGTTTATTTAGAAAAAGATAATGAAAAGTTAGCTATTATTGGGGTTGAAAATTGGGGAACTCGCTTTAAAAAAGCAGGCGATTTAACAAAAGCTTCCGCAAAAATAAAAAATGAAGATTTTAAAATTTTACTAAGCCACGATCCTTCGCATTGGGATGCCGAAGTTAAAACCCATGAAAATAATTATCAACTTACATTAAGCGGGCATACTCATGGAATGCAATTTGGCATTGAAATTCCAGGATTTAAATGGAGCCCTATTCAATATGTTTATAAACATTGGGCGGGAATTTATAAAGAGTTTAACCGATATATAAATGTGAATAGGGGTTTAGGATTTTTAGCATTTTCTGGCAGAGTAGGTATTTGGCCCGAAATAACGGTGATTACGCTGAAAAAGAAGTAAATACTAATTTTTTAAATTAAAATGTTACATTTGTATATAAGCATTTTTGTTAAGAATAAGTTTTTAAGAATAATATTATGGCAAAATTTGGAGAATTAATTAGTTCAGATATTCCTGTTTTAATAGATTTTTTTGCTGAATGGGATGATGAAGAAAATAATTTACACAGTATTTTAAGGGATGTTGCGGCAGCTTTAGGCGATAGAGCTAAAGTAATTAAAATTGATATGGAAAAAAATGAAACCTTAGCTAATGCTCTTAGAATAAAAGGTAATCCAACTTTTATTATTTATAAAAATGGCGAAATGAAATGGCGACAATCTGGAGACCAAGATGCCAATACCTTAATCAGTTTGGTTGAACAGTATGTTTAACTAATTTTTTCGAAAGCATACTCTTTTTCAGAATAATATTTTAAAACTTTAGGTAAAACAAATTTCAAATTTCCATGTGCTTTTTTACTATCATGAAATGTAATAACGCTTCCATTTTCAGTGTTTTTTATAACATTATGTAAGCATTGTTCTGTGGTAATAGTATTGTCAAAATCAGCACTTAGTACATCCCACATAATAATTTTATAACCTTTTTTTCTTAATTGTTTGGACTGCGAAATTTTAAATTTACCATAAGGAGGTCTAAACAAATTGGGTTTTATATTGGTAATTTTTTGTATAGTGTTTTCTGCATAAATTACATCTGCTAGGTATTTATCAGTTGTTTTATGTGCTCCTTTGATATGATTATAAGTGTGGTTTCCAATAGCATGACCATCATTAACAATTGCTGATGCTAAATTGGGGTGTTTAGTTACATTCTTTCCAACACAAAAAAAAGTAGCTTTTGCCTCATATTTTTTGAGTTCATTTAAAACCCATTCAGTTATTTTTGGTGTTGGCCCATCATCAAAAGTTAAGTAAATTACTTTTTCTTCTGTAACAAATTTCCATTTCCAATTGTTGAAAATATGTTTTACAATTTTTGGTGTTTTTACAATATACCTTTTCATTAAGAATCTTTAATTAAAAAATCATACAATTTTAGATAGCTAATGTATTCCTTTTTAATAGTGTTCGCATAATCCACATCGTCATATTTTGAAGCTGTTTTTACCAATTGATCGTACATTAATAAATTGCGTTCAATTTCATCATAAACCGAAGGTATTTCAGCTTCAGAATACTGACTAAAATAAGTTAAATTTTCTTGAAAAACAGCTTTTAATTGATTGGTTAAATTCCGTGCTTTTTCTTTTTTGCCTAATTTATAGTATAACTCAACATACGGAATTAACATGCTATAATGCCCAAATTTATGTACAGGCATTTTTTCTAAAGAAATATCTAAAATTTCTTCAGCTTTTGCCATTTTATTTTCATTGATTAAAGCTCTAACCAAGCGTTCCATATTATTACGATAGGTAACTGCATTTTTTCGAGTTTCAGGATCTAAATAAACGTTGTCATCGGTAATGCTTCCCCAATCCCAGTTTTTAACCTTTTTATACATTATATCTGCATCTATTCTCCCCATGTCAAAAAAGCTACCTTTATTAGGTGTTTTAATAGGTACTAATTTATAGGCTAAACCATCTAGCTGAAGATAATCTTTCATCCAAATATATTCTTCATCTGACTGTGCGCCTCCAGTAAAATATATAGGTCTTTTCCAATCATTATTTGCCAAAATATCCAACATTAAAATTCTGTTTTTGGTTAAACTACTGCCAATGTTAATGTCTATATAAGGTACAATTAAAGCGGAATCTTTTTTTGCAACAATACCGTTTTTTAAAACGGCTTCTTTATCCACAGGAATTCGTATTTTGTTTGTAGGTAAAACTTTATCAGGTATTCCATCATCATCTAAATCATAAAAAGTGACTTTATTTTTACTTTGAATCCATTTCATAAAATAATCTATATCTACTACAGAATCTTTGTATTTAGGGAAAAGTTCTTCAAAATAATAAGCAATATCTAATGTTCCCCATTTATAATCATCGTGCTTTAATTGTGACGGAATTGGGTCAGCATCATAAGTTTTACGTTTCATTTGGTCGATATACCAGTCCGTTTGAAATAAACTTGTATTTATGGTTTTAATATCGGTTCTATAATTTTCAGCTTCTTGCATATACCAAAGCGGGAATGTATCATTATCGCCAATAGTAAATAAAATAGCATCTTTATCACACGAATCTAAATAAGCTTTTGCATTTAAGCGAGCTGTATATCTGTTGGATCTATCATGATCATTCCAGTTTTGTGATGCCATAATTGTTGGTACTGCTAATAATGAAATTATGGTAGTGGCAATTGCAACAGTATTTTTATTGGCATATTTTTTTAGTTTTTCATAAATAGCCAAAACTCCAAAACCAATCCAAATTGCAAAAATGTAGAAGGAACCAACTACGGCATAATCTCTTTCTCGAGGTTCAAAAGGTTTAGGATTTGTATAAAAAATAATTGCTAATCCAGTAAAAAGGAAAAACAGTAATAAAACATAAAAATCGTTTTTGTTTTTGTTAAGTTGAAAAAACAATCCAATAAACCCTAAAATAAAAGGAAGAAAATAATAGGTGTTTCTACCTTTATTATTTTTAACATCGGTAGGTAAATTAGATTGTGGTCCTAAATGCCATTCATCAATAAATTTTATGCCGCTCAACCAATTTCCATTTAAATTATCTAACTGACCTTGAACATCATTTTGTCTTCCAACAAAATTCCACATAAAATAACGGGCATACATATAACCAAATTGAAAATCGAACATAAATTTTAGATTTTCCAAAAACGTAGGTCTTCGATTACTTTTTTGTGGAATGCCAGCAATTGCTTTGTAGTTTTTAATAACAGAACCATCGGTACTCACCATTCTTGGAATAAATCCTTTTTGCGAACTGCTCCAATTTGGCAAAGCATTTTTGTAATGATTTACGATAACATATTTTCCAAGCTTTTCGTTTTTTTCATATTTGGGTTTGTCATCTTTAGTTGGTTGGTCTTTATCAGTTTCTCTATTGTAAATTATAGAATAATAGGTATCGTAAAAAACATTAGCATCTCCGTATTGCTCTCTATTGTAGTAGGCCAACAATTCTCTGGCACTTGATGGATCGTTTTCATTTATAGTGGTATCTGCATTTGCACGAATAGGTAACATTAACCAAGTTGAAAAGCCCATCATAATAAATAAAATGGAAAGAATTAAGGTGTTTACTCCAATCAATTGCTTTTTATGAGTATAACGTAAGCTAAAATAAAAAGCAGCTATTAAAAGAACAGTGGCAATTATACTTCCAGAGTTAAATGGGAGTCCAATAGAATTCACAAAAAATAACTCTAAACCACTAAAATATTTTAAGGTAAAAGGAAACAGCATTTTAAAAACAAATACTAGTACTAAAATGGATACTACATTTGCTATAATAAATTGTTTTAAATTTAAGTTTTTATATTTTTTAAAGATATATAAAAACACGATGGAAGGAATAACCAACAATGATAAAATATGGACACCAAAGGATAAACCGACAATAAAACTAATTAATAATAGCCATCTATTCCCTTGTGGTTTATCTAGGTCAGCTTCCCAACGCAATCCTAACCAAAAAAGTAATGCCATTAAAAAAGAAGACATTGCATACACTTCTCCTTCAACTGCGCTAAACCAAAAACTATCTGTAAAAGTGTAAGCCAAAGCACCTACCAAACCACTTCCTAAAATAGCAATTCCAGTACTTTTTAATAAAACTTCTTTTTTGGAAACTAATCTTTTTGCTAAGGCAGTAATAGTCCAAAACATGAATAAAATGGTAAGTGCGCTTGATAAAGCAGACATTAAATTTATCATTTTTGCAAGCTCTGTGGCTTTAGAAGTAAACATGGCAAAAAATGCACCTAGCATTTGAAATAATGGAGCTCCAGGTGGATGCCCAACTTCGAGTTTAACAGCTGTTGGGATATATTCACCGCAATCCCAATAGCTAACAGTAGGTTCAATAGTTGATGCGAAAGTATAAAGTGCAATTGCAAAAGCAAACCATCCAATAATGTTGTTCCACTTTTTAAAGTTGAATGAATTCATGTATATTTTTTTATTGAGGCGAATTTAACAAAATTAAACTTAAATATTTAAAAGGTAGTTCATTTGAAGTCATAATAAAATATTAAAATGTTGTATTTTCAAAAAAAATAAAAAATTTATTTGTCGAATTAAAACTTTAAGTTAAATTTGCAACCTGAAAAATGACCCATGGTGTAATGGTAGCACTCCGGTTTTTGGTATCGTCAGTCAAGGTTCGAATCCTTGTGGGTCAACAAAAAAGCTTCAATTTATTGAGGCTTTTTTTACACTTTAAAAGTAATAACAGGCAATTCAGCATGGTTAGATAAATCCTTACCAATACTACCAGTAAATAAATACGATAAACCTTTTCGCCCACTGGTATTTATTAATATAACATCGGCATCTATAACACTGGCGAAATTAATAATACCAGCCTCAATAGAAGTGTCGTTATAGATGTTTAAGGTGTAATCGCCTAAATCAAAATTGTTTATAAAATTCCTAATGGCATCACTAGATTCTTTTGTGGTTTCAAAATTATTAATAGTATTAATTTTTAACAAATGAATTCTAGCGTTAAAAAGAGATGTAAAATCTAATATTTTTTGAAAAGACACTTTGTTTTTTTTCTCAAAATTTGATGCAAATACAATATTCTCAATTTTAAAATGGTCTATTTCATTTTTAATAACTAAAACAGGAATTTTAGAATTTCTTACCACTTTTTCAGTATTAGAACCAACAAGCATTTCTTCTAGTCCGGAAGTTCCTTTTGATCCCATTACAATTAAATCTATTTTTTGTTTTTCACTTTCTTCAATAATTCCATCAAAAGCTTTGTGAAATTGAACAGAATCTTCAACTTCTAATCCTTTAAAAAATGGAAGTTTTTTAAATTCTTCAAATTTTTCATGAGCCCTTTTTAAAAACAACAAAGCAGTTGGTGTATTACTCGATGAACCATAACTAGAAGGGTCAATAACACCAGTTGGTAGTTCAAGCATATGAAGCAAATAAATTTTTGCATTTGAAATTTTCGCTATATCAGCAGCAACTTTTGCAGCATATTTTGCTTGTTCAGAAAAATCGACAGGGACTAAAATACTTTTCATAAAATTGTGGTTAGATTATTGCATACAGGGTAAAAATAACAATTTTAAATTAAAAAGAAGAATGATTTTTTATCAATTAAAAAAATGTTACTATATTTGCACCTAAATTAAAGAGATTAAAGTGGAAAGGAGGGGACGGTAAGTCCCCTCTTTTTATAGAAAAAATGGATAAAGTTAAAATCAAAAACTTAGTAAACGAAGCTCTTGAAGAAAATTTAAGTTTGTTTTTAATAGCATTAAATTTTTTATCGGATAATAAAATTTTAGTTGAAGTGGACGGTGATAATGGAATTTCTTTAAAAGAATGTATTAGAATAAGTAGAGCGGTTGAACATAATTTAGATCGAGAAGAAGAAGATTTTTCATTAGAAGTAACTTCCCCAGATATTGCAAAACCATTAATTGTTAAACGACAATATAAAAAAAATCTAAATCGTACCTTACAGGTTAAATTATTGGATAATTCAAAAATTGAAGGAGTTCTAAAAAATGTAAATGAAGATGTCATTGATTTAGAATGGGAAGCAAGAGAACCAAAACCTGTTGGAAAAGGCAAAATAACAGTAGTTAAAAATAAAACAATACCTTTTAAAGATATTTTAGAAGCAAAAGTGAAATTATTATTTTAATAAAGTGAATGCATGGAAAATTTAGCATTAATTGAATCATTTTCAGAATTTAAAGGAGATAAAAACATCGATAGGGTTACGCTAATGGCTATACTTGAAGATGTATTTAGAGCAGCTTTAAAAAGAAAATTTGGATCTGATGACAATTTTGATATTATTATAAATCCAGATAAAGGAGATTTAGAAATTTGGAGAAATCGTATTGTAGTTGCAGATGGTGAAGTTGAAGATCCTAACGAAGAAATTGAACTAGCAGAAGCTCGTAAAATTGAACCCGATTTTGAAATTGGAGAAGATGTTTCAGAAGAAGTTAAGCTAATAGATTTGGGAAGGAGAGCTATTTTGGCATTACGTCAAAACTTAATTTCAAAAATTTATGAGCATGACAGTACTAATACCTTTAAACATTTTAAAGAATTAGAAGGAGATATATATAGTGCAGAAGTTCATCATATTCGTCATAATGCAATTATTTTATTAGATGATGATGGTACTGAAATCATTTTACCAAAAAGTGAACAAATCCGTTCTGATTATTTTAGAAAAGGAGATTCCGTTCGTGGTATCATTAAATCTGTAGAATTACGTAGTAACAAACCAGTAATTATATTATCAAGAACGGCTCCTGAATTTTTAGAAAAACTATTTGAACAAGAAATTCCAGAAGTATTTGATGGTTTAATTACCATAGAAAAAGTTGCCAGAATACCTGGTGAAAAAGCAAAAGTAGCAGTAGATTCTTACGATGATAGAATTGACCCTGTAGGAGCTTGTGTTGGTATGAAAGGTTCCAGAATTCATGGTATTGTTAGAGAATTAGGTAATGAAAATATTGATGTACTTAATTACACAAAAAATACCGAATTGTTTATCGCAAGAGCTCTAAGTCCTGCAAAAGTAGCATCCATGGTAATTCATGAAGAGGAAGACCGAACTGATGGTAAAAAAGGAAGAGTAGAAGTATTTTTGTTGCCTGAAGAAGTATCCAAAGCAATTGGGAAAAATGGAGTTAATATTAGATTAGCATCTCAATTAACAGGATTTGATATTGATGTTCAACGTGAAGGAGTAGAAATGGAAGATGATGTTGAGTTAACTGAGTTTTCTGATGAAATAGAAGCTTGGGTTATTAAAGAATTTAACAATATTGGAATTGACACAGCCAAAGGAGTACTAGATAAAAGTGTTGAAGAACTTGTAAGTAGAACTGATCTTGAAGAAGAAACTATTTTGGAAGTTAAAAAAATATTAAAAGAAGAATTTGAAGACTAACTTTTAAATTCAACAATAATTGGCTTAAAAATAATTATATGGCTAACAGCAAAACATTGAGACTGAATAAGGTATTGCGAGAATTAAATATTTCGTTAGATAGAGCCGTGGAACATTTAGAATCACACGGATTCGAGGTTGAAGCGCGTCCTACAACTAAAATATCTGATGAAGAATATCAAATATTATTGGATGGTTTTCAAACAGATCGATCCAAAAAAGCAGCCTCAAAGGAAGTTAGTGAAGAAAAACGTAAAGAAAAAGAAGAATTAAGGATTGCTGCAGAAGAAAAACAACGTTTAAAACAGGAAGCAGAAGAGGCTAAAAGAGTTGTTATTAAAGGTAAAGCAGAGAAATTAGAATTTAAAACAGTTGGTAAAATTGATATTGAACCTAAACAACATAAAGAATCACCTGAAATTCCACAAAAAGAGGAATTAGAAACGGAACAACCAAAGGCTGAAATTAAAGCTGAAACTGTTGAACCTATTAAAGAAAATGTTGAGGTTAAAGAAGATAAATTAGTATCTAAAAAGGAAGCTGTTGAAGTTAAAACTGACAAGGTAGAAGAAGTTCTCCCTAAAGAGAAAGAAATAAAAAAACCGGAAGTAACAACTGAAATTAAAAAAGAGGCTATTCCTGAAAAATCAGATAAAAAACTGGAAGTAAAAAAACCAGAATCTAAACCCTCTGAAACTCCAGTAGTAAAAAAAGATAGTAAAAAAGAAGAGAAAGAAGAAGTACCTTCGGAATCTCAAACTATTGCTACCCATTATAAAAAGTTATCTGGCCCAAAAATTACAGGTAAAACTATAGATTTAAAACAGTTTGAACGCCCTAAAAAGAAAAAAGTTGAACCGGTAGCTAAAAAGGAAGTTGGCGATGCTAATAAAAAGAAAAGAAAAAGAATAAAAAAAGCACCTGCTACAACAAACTTTAAAAAACCTGTTGCCGGCAATATCCAAAGAAAGGGTAGTCAAAGAGGCAATCAACGACCACATAGAAAACCAATTGTAAAAGAAGAACCAACGGAGGCAGAAGTTCAAAAACAGGTTAGAGAAACTTTAGAAAAACTTCAAGGAAAATCTAAAAAAGGAAAAGGAGCTAAACACCGAAGAGATAAAAGAGATTTACACAGACAACAATCTGAAAAAGATATAGAACAACAAGAAGCGGAAAGTAAAATATTAAAACTTACGGAATTTGTTACCGTTAGTGAGTTAGCAACTATGATGGATATTCCTGTAACTAATGTTATATCAGCGTGTATGACTTTGGGTATGATGGTTACTATGAACCAACGATTAGATGCGGAAACACTAACTATTGTTGCTGAAGAGTTTGATTTTTCAGTAAATTTTATTGGAGCCGAAGTAGAGGAAGCAATCCATGAAGATGTAGATAAGGAAGAAGATTTACAGCCAAGAGCTCCAATTATTACAGTAATGGGACACGTGGATCACGGTAAAACATCCTTATTAGATTTTATTCGTGAAGAAAATGTAATTGCTGGTGAATCTGGTGGAATAACACAACATATTGGAGCTTATGGAGTTCAATTAAAAAATGGTCAAAAAATTGCATTTTTAGATACACCTGGTCACGAAGCCTTTACTGCAATGCGGGCTCGTGGGGCACAAGTTACCGATTTAGTAATTATTGTAATTGCTGCAGATGATGATATAATGCCTCAAACTAAAGAAGCTATAAGTCATGCTCAGGCTGCTGGCGTTCCAATTGTCTTTGCAATAAATAAAATAGATAAACCTAACGCTAATCCAGATAAAATTAAAGAGCAACTTTCTGCTATGAATTTGTTAGTGGAAGATTGGGGAGGAAAAATACAATCCCATAATATTTCAGCAAAAACAGGAGAAGGTGTAGAAGAATTGCTTGAAAAAGTATTATTAGAGGCAGAAATGCTAGACTTAAAAGCAAACTCAAATAAACATGCTGTAGGAACTGTTGTTGAAGCATTGTTAGATAAAGGACGTGGTTATGTATCTACTATTTTAGTGCAGGAAGGAACACTTAAAATTGGAGACTTTATGCTGGCGGGCAAGCATAGTGGTAAAATTAAAGCTATGTTTGATGAACGAGGGAAAAACATGGATGAAGCTGGTCCATCAACTCCAGTTTCTATATTAGGTTTGGATGGAGCTCCACAAGCAGGGGATAGATTTCATATTTTTGAAGATGAAAAAGAAGCAAAACAAATTGCAACAAAACGATCTCAATTGCAACGAGAGCAATCTGTGCGTACACAACGTCACGTAACTTTAGATGAAATTGGAAGAAGAATAGCATTAGGAGATTTCAAAGAGTTAAATATCATTTTAAAAGGAGATGTTGATGGTTCTGTAGAAGCTCTAACAGATTCATTCCAAAAATTATCTACAGATGAAATTCAAGTAAACATTATCCATAAAGGAGTTGGAGCAATTACGGAATCGGATGTTTTATTAGCAACTGCATCGGATGCAATTATTGTTGGATTTAATGTCCGACCTTCTGGAAATGCAAGATCCATTGCCGAAAATGAAGAAATAGATATTAGAACTTACTCCATTATTTACGATGCAATTAATGATTTACGTGACGCTATGGAAGGAATGTTATCTGCAGAAATAAAAGAAGAAGTTACGGGTAATGTTGAAATTAGAGAAGTTTATAAAATTTCTAAAGTTGGTAATATTGCAGGTTGTATGGTAACTAGTGGTAAAATCTTTAGAAACTCCAAAATTAGAATCATTAGAGATGATGTGGTAATTCATTCTGGAGAATTAACCTCTTTAAAACGCTTTAAAGATGATGCAAAAGAAGTTGCTAAAGGATATGATTGTGGTATTCAAATTAAAAATTACAATAATATTGAAGTTGGTGATGTAATTGAAGCCTATCAAGAAGTAGAAGTTAAAAAGAAACTTAAAAGAAATTAGGTAAACAAAAAAGGCTGTCTGAAAAGTGTCATTCTGAATGAAAATGAAGAATCTCATAATAATCAAATTGATGATAATTAGATAAATAAGATTTTTCGACTTCGCTCAAAATGACAGTTAATATATCAGACAGCTTTTTTTGTTTAAATTTTATCTTCTAAAACAAAAGCTCCAATAAATTTTTGCTGAATTATATTTAAAACTCGATCTGCTTCTAAACGAGTAGTAAAATTTCCAACTTGTGTTTTCCACTCAGGAGCAACATAAATTATTCGAACTTGATATTCTGGAAATTTGGATTGAAATTGATTTTTTTTTGCGTAGGCCTTTTGTTCAGTTCCATTAAATAATTGAATTTTATAAACGGTTGAGGTTTTATTTTTTTTATTAAAATCGCGTTTTTGACTAATTAAAGTAGCTATTTTGCTCTGCTCAGTTTGTGAAAACACATTGGTAATATTTACTAAAAAAACAAACAACACTAGCATTAATATTTTTCTTATTGTAAAACTCATAATTTTATTTTTTTCAAATGTAAAATAATCCTTTATAAATTGAATTAGAAAAACGTTATTTAGAATGATTATAAATTACAGTTAACATTACGCTAACGTTTTCTGTTTTCGTTTTTAATCTTATTTTTGTCCAATCTTTAAAAATGACTTATATCATAGAATTTTAAAGAAAAAATTATACCAAACAGATTAGAAAATAATTTTTAAGTATGAAAAGTGTGATTAAACACCTTACAATCAACAAACTGACCAAACTATCTTTTGTCTTTATTTTTACAAGTTTAATAAGTTTTGCCCAACAAGGGGATTATGCTAATGGTAAAAAATTGTTCAACGCAAATTGCGCAGCTTGCCATAGGTTAGACAAAAAGTTAATTGGTCCTGCTTTGGCTAATGTTACGGAAATACGTTCGTTAGAATGGCTAAAGCTTTGGATTAAAGACAATAATGCTTTACGGGCTAGTGGCGATGCAGATGCAAAAGCAATATTTGAAGAGTATAAAGGAATGCCAATGACTCCATTTCCTCAGCTATCAGATAAAGATATTGTGGATATACTGGAATATACTAAAGGAAAACCTAAAGCTCAAGCAGCGATTGCTGTAACTCAAAAAATTGATCCTGCTGTTGAACGAGGTAAAAAAATATTTAAAGCGAATTGTACGGCGTGTCATAAATTAGATAAAAAATTAATTGGACCAGCTTTATTTAAAATTGGTGAAAAGCGTTCGATGGAATGGCTTAAACTTTGGATTAAAGATAATAATGCTTTACGAGCAAGTGGCGATGCCGATGCAAAAGCAATATTTGAAGAATTCAATGGAATGCCAATGACTCCATTTCCTCAATTGTCCAATCAAGATATTGAAGATGTTGTAAAATATTTAGATGTTGGCGATGTTAAACCGGTTGCTGCTCAAGTAACAGTATCTAAATCTGATCCTAGGTTTGATAAACCAGCAGTAAGTGTTAAGGTTTCATTAGGATTAACCATACTAGCTTTTTTGTTATTATCTTTAATAATAGTTTCTACGACGAAAAAAGGTAGTGTTGAAGAAGGTGAAGAAAGGATGATTGTAACCTTGTTTAAAAATCCATTTTTACGATTTTTAGCTGTGATTTTTGTATTGGTAGGAAGTGCTTATCTAGTATTTTCTTGGTTTATGCAAGTAGATGTTAATACAGGATATCAACCAATTCAACCTATTAAATTTTCGCATGCTGTTCATGCAGGAGCAAACAAAATTGATTGTCAATATTGTCACTCTTCTGCAAAACATAGTAAAACTTCTGGTATTCCATCTGTAAATGTTTGTATGAATTGTCATAAATCAATTTCAGAATATAATGGTGAATTATTTGATGGAAATAGCAAAGCCGACTTAGATAATGAAATTCAAAAGATGTACGACGCAATTGGTTGGGATAAAGAAAATTTACAATATAAAAAGAACTATACACAAAAACCTATCAAATGGGTTCGAATTCATAATTTAGCAGATTTTGCATATTTTAATCATTCACAACATGTAACTGTAGCTGGGGTTGCTTGTCAAAAATGCCATGGTCCAATTGAAACTATGGATGAAGTAAAACAATTTTCTAAATTAACAATGGGTTGGTGTATAAATTGTCATAAAACTACCGAAGTAAATATGAAAGATAATGGGTATTATAAAAATATTCATGAACAACTTTCTAAAAAATATGGTATAGAAAAAGTTACTGAAGCTCAAATGGGTGGACAAGAATGTGGTAAATGTCACTATTAATAAACATATAGAAATTACATATAAAAACAATGGCATCAAATAAAAAATACTGGAGAAGCGTTGAGGAATTGAAAGCCGATAGTCCTATTGTTGAAAGTTTACAACAAAAGGAATTTGCAGAAGAACTTCCAACGGATGCGTTTTTAGGGGATAAAGAAAATTTATCAAAACCATCAACCACCAGAAGAGATTTTTTGAAATATGTAGGGTTTTCAACTGCAGCAGTAACTATAGCTGCTTGTGAAGGACCAGTTATAAAATCAATACCTTATGTTGTAAAACCGGATGATATTATTCCAGGTGTAGCAAATTATTATGCATCTACTATGGCAGATGGAACTGATTTTGCAAATATACTAGTTAAAGTACGTGAAGGTCGTCCAATTAAAATTGAGCCAAATAAAATGGCAGGCAATTGGGGTTCAACTTCTGCAAGAGTTCAGGCATCGGTTTTATCCTTATATGATAATAATAGATTACGTAACCCATTAATGGAAACCAAAGAATCTGATTGGAAATCCATTGATGAAAAAGTAATTCAAACTTTAAAGAGTTTAAAGGATACTAACCAGAAAATTGTGGTGCTTTCAGGAACTACAGCAAGCCCTTCTTCTGATAAACTTATTGAAGAATTTTCTAAAGCTTTTGGCAATGTATCTCATGTTGTTTATGATGCACTATCTGAAAGTACCGCCTTAGACGCTTTTGAAGCAGTTTATGGTGTTAGAGCTTTACCAGATTATAAATTTGAAGATGCGGAAGTCATTGTATCTATTGGAGCAGACTTTTTAGGAGATTGGCAAGGAGGTCATTATAATGCAGCTTATGCAAAAGGCAGAAAACCAATACATGGCAAAATGTCTAAGCTTATTCAGTTTGAATCAAATATGTCATTAACAGGTGCTAATGCTGATAAACGAATTCCTGTTAAACCATCAAATCAAATTTTTGCATTACTAAATTTATATAATGCAATTACTGGAAATACAGTAAAATCAAAAGAAACTCCTGCTGATAAAATGGTAAAAATGGCTGCTGAACAACTTAAAAAAGCAGGCAAAAAAGCGGTGGTTGTTACAGGTATTCAAAATAAAGAAGCTCAATTAATAGCTATTGCAATTAACCAAGCGTTACAATCTGAAATATTAGACAGTACAACACCTCGTTTTGTAAAAGCTGGTGATGATGTTGCAGTTGCAAATTTGATAAAAGAAATGAATGCAGGTAAAATAGGTGCATTATTAATACATAATGCAAATCCTTCGTATACTTTACCAAATGCAAATGAATTTAATGAAGGACTAAAAAAAGTAAAATTATCCATAACTTTTGATTCCAGTAATAATGAAACAGCTTCTAATACTAATGTAGTTGCCATTACACCTCATTATTTAGAATCTTGGGGCGATTCAAGGTTGCAAGATGGGCATTATGCTTTAATGCAACCAACTATTCAACCTTTATTTAATACACGCCAATTTGAAGACTCCTTGCTAACTTGGATGGATTCAAATGTTTCATATTATGATTATTTAAAGGAAAATTGGACTACTTCAATTTTGAATGGAACTACTTGGAATAGAGCCTTAGAAGATGGTGTTTTTAAAGGAGAATCTAAAGTAGTTATTTCTTCAAATACCGTTGATATTAATAAAGCTGCAACAGATTTATTAGCCATTGCAAATCCATCTGATTTTGAATTAAGCATTTATGCTAAAACAACTATTGGAGATGGTAAACAAGCAAATAATCCTTGGTTACAAGAACTGCCTGATCCAATTACAAGAACTACTTGGGATAATTACCTAACAATTTCGGCTGAAGATGCTAAAGCATTAAATTTTGAAAACTGGAATGTAAGTGATGGAGCATTAAATGGTAGTAAAGCAATTTTAAAAGTTGGCGATGTTACATTAAAAGATGTACCGGTATTAATTCAACCAGGTCAAGCAAAAGGAAGTATTGGTATTGCTGTTGGATACGGAAGGTCTTCAGGAATGTCAAAAGAAATGATGACAGGTTTAAATGCTTTTTCTTTAATGCAAGGATTTAATCCATTTCAAAAAGTTGAAATTGAAAAAACAACTGGAGAACATGAATTTGCTTGCGTACAATTGCAACATACCATTATGGGACGTGATGAAATTATTAAAGAAACTACTTTAGATGATTTCATTAATAAGCCAAAAGAAGAATGGAATAAAACCCCTGAATTTTCTTTAAATCACGAAGAAGTTCCTGCAAATAGAGTAGATTTATGGGAAAAATTTGATGATACTATTGGACATCATTTTAACTTATCAATTGACTTAGCAACTTGTACAGGTTGTGCAGCTTGTATTGTAGCTTGCCATGCAGAGAATAATGTACCTGTAGTTGGTAAACATGAAATTAGAGTAAGTAGAGATATGCATTGGTTACGTATTGATAGATATTACACCTCTGATATGACAAATGAAGTAGCCAAAGAGGAAGGTATTTTTGGTACAGGTGAAATGTTTAATGAGATGACCGTTCCTCAAGAAAATCCACAAGTTGCTTTTCAGCCAGTAATGTGTCAACATTGTAATCATGCACCTTGTGAAACCGTTTGTCCGGTAGCAGCAACTTCTCATAGTCGTCAAGGACAAAATCACATGGCATATAACCGCTGTATTGGAACAAGATATTGTGCAAATAACTGTCCTTATAAAGTTCGTAGATTTAATTGGTTTAAATATGCTGAAAACAGTGAATTTGACTTTAATATGAACAATGATTTAGGTAGAATGGTTTTAAACCCAGATGTTGTAATTCGTTCAAGAGGAGTTATGGAAAAATGCTCTATGTGTATACAAAAAACACAATTAAGTATTTTAACAGCTAAAAAAGAAGGACGTCTTGTAAAAGATGAAGAATTTCAAACTGCTTGTTCAAGTGCTTGCCCAACAGGATCTTTGGTTTTTGGTGATGTAAATGATAAAGAAAGTGAAGTAGCTCAATTAATAGAAGATGACAGAACTTTTCATTTATTAGCAGAGGTAGGTACTAAACCAAATGTGATGTATCACTTAAAAGTTAGAAATACAGAAGAATCATAAATAAAAATTAAGATAGATATTAAATTATGTCTCATTACGAAGCACCTATTAGAGAACCATTAATTTATGGTGATAAAAATTACCACGATATCTCCGTTGATGTTGCGGCTCCTGTTGAAGGAAAAGCCAATAAAAAATGGTGGATCGCATTTACAATAGCATTAGTTGCCTTTTTATATGGATTGGGAGCGATTTTGTATACCATTGGAACTGGCATTGGAGTTTGGGGATTAAATAACCGTATTAACTGGGCCTGGGATATCACCAATTTTGTTTGGTGGGTTGGTATTGGGCATGCAGGAACTTTAATTTCAGCAGTATTATTATTATTTCGTCAAAAATGGAGAATGGGTATTAACCGTTCTGCAGAAGCGATGACCATATTTGCCGTTGTTCAAGCAGGAATATTTCCAATAATTCATATGGGTAGAGTATGGAATGCTTTTTATGTATTGCCAATACCAAATGCTTTAGGGTCTTTATGGGTTAATTTCAACTCTCCATTGTTATGGGATGTATTTGCAATTTCAACATATTTATCCGTTTCCTTAGTGTTTTGGTATACTGGTTTATTACCAGATTTTGCAATGCTTAGAGATAGAGCTGTTAGACCTTTTCAAAAGAAAATATATGGTATATTAAGTTTTGGATGGTCAGGTAGATTAAAAGATTGGCAGCGATTTGAAGAAGTATCTTTGGTATTAGCTGGTTTAGCAACACCATTGGTATTATCTGTTCATACCATTGTATCTATGGACTTTGCTACTTCTGTAATTCCTGGATGGCATAGTACTATATTCCCACCTTATTTTGTGGCTGGAGCTATTTTCTCAGGATTTGCTATGGTACAGACTTTATTGATTATTATGCGTAAAGTTTCTAATCTTGAATCCTATATTACTAGAGTTCATATTGAAAACATGAATAAAGTAATTTTACTTACAGGTGGAATTGTTACTGTAGCCTATATTACAGAGCTTTTTGTTGGTTGGTATTCGGGGAGCAGTTATGAAGATTATACTTATATGTCTGTTGGAGCGGCTACAGGACCTTATGCATGGGCTTTTTGGCTTTTAATAATTTGCAATGTAATTTTCCCTCAGACCTTATGGATAAAAAAGTTAAGGACAAGTTATATATGGTCATTTATTATGTCTATAATAATAAATATAGGGATGTGGTTTGAACGATTTGATATTATTGTTATTGATTTAAGTCGTGGACATTTACCATCATCTTGGACCATGTTTTCACCAACTTTTGTGGATGTAGCAATCTTTATTGGAACTATTGGATTTTTCTTTGTGCTGTTTTTATTATATGCCAGAACTTTTCCGGTAATTGCTCAAGCAGAGTTAAAAAGTATTTTAAAATCTTCAGGAGATAGTTATAAAAAATTAAGAGAAGAAAATCATGAGTAATAAAATTATACAAGCCATTTTTGATGACGATGATGTGCTTTTAAAAGCTGTTAAAGGATTAAAAGACGCAAATTATGATATTGAAGAGGTATTTACTCCTTTTCCTGTACACGGATTAGAAAAAGCTGCTGGACTAAAAAATACACGAATTGCAATAACCTCTTTTATTTATGGTGTAATTGGATTTTCATTTGCAGTATGGATGATGAATTATATGATGATTGTAGATTGGCCTCAAAATATTGGCGGTAAACCAAGTTTTAGTTTTCATGAAAACATGCCGTCTTTTGTACCTATTATGTTTGAATTAACGGTGTTTTTTGCGGCGCATTTAATGGTTATAACTTTTTATATGCGTAGTAAATTATGGCCATTTAAAAAAGCTGAAAATCCGGATGTTAGAACTACTGATGATCATTTTATGGTTGAAGTATCTACTGAAGATAATATTGAAACTTTAGAAGAGTTTCTTAAAAATAACGGGGCTAAAGAAATAAAATTAAAAGAATAGTTAGTAATGAAACGAATAATTAATTTAGTAGCACTTTTATTAATAGTTATTACTATAAGTTCGTGCAGTAATAATAGAAATCGTAAGGTGCAATATATGGCGGATACAGATATGTACAATGCAGTTGGTTACGAAACCTATGCTACAAATCCTGTTTTTAAAAATGGGATAGAAGCTCAAAAACCAGTTGAGGGTACTATATTTAGGGGAGAAGTTCCTTATGAAATTCCAAATACTAACGAAGGATATGAGTTAGCCAAAAAGACACTTAAATCGCCTTTAGAGGTTAATGAAAAAAATTTAAAAAATGGTAAGGCAATGTTTACTATTTATTGTGCAGTATGCCATGGAGATAAAGGTGATGGACAAGGAATTTTAGTTAAACGTGAAAAATTTTTAGGAGTTCCTAATTATAAAGATAGAGAAATTACAGAAGGAAGTATTTACCATGTAATTATGTATGGAAGAAATATGATGGGTTCACACGCTTCTCAATTGACTAATACTGAACGTTGGCAAATTGTACAATACGTTCAAAAATTAAGAGAAGAAGCATTAAAATAAAATATAGTTACCAAAAGAAAGAAAATAAAATATGTATACTTTTTCAAATAAATTAAAAATTAGTGCGATTATATTTATGGTTTTGGGAGCCTTAGGTATTGGGTATGGTTTTTTAACAACACCAAATAGTGTTGATGAAGTAAAAGAAATGATGCAACATGAAACTACACATGATATACATTCTGCTGCTGAAAACACACACTCAGAAGTCCTAAAAGAAGAAACTCATGAAAAAGCATCGTCGTCTAATGAAAGTACTGAAGATGCTCATTTCACTCACGTATTACATGCTTTGCAAAATCGCCCTTATACAGCTGTATTTACGGCGATGTTCTTCTTTTTTATGATAACATTAGGAACATTGGCTTTTTACGCAATTCAATATGCATCTCAGGCAGGTTGGTCTATTGTATTGTTTAGAGTTATGGAAGGGATAACAGCATACTTATTACCAGGATCATTAATAATAATATTATTTTTAATTTTAATGGCAGCTAATGGACATTATTATTTTGTTTGGATGAATCCAGATTTTTATAATCCTTTAAGTGAACATTATGATGAGATTTTAGTGGGTAAAAGGTGGTGGTTAAATGTTCCTTTTTGGATGATTAGGACTTTTATTTATTTGTTAGGATGGAATTTTTATCGTTATTATTCTAGAAAAAACTCACTAGCACAAGATACTGCATCAGATTTAACTCCTTATAAAAAGAATTTTAAAGCATCAGTTTACTTTTTAATTTTCTTTATTGTTACAGAATCTATGATGTCTTGGGATTGGTTAATGTCCTTAACTCCACACTGGCAAAGTACATTATTCGGCTGGTACGTTTTTGCAACTATGTTTGTTTCGGGTATTACCGTAATTGCTATGGTAACCATTTACTTAAGAGCTAAAGGATTTTTACCTAAAGTAAATGATAGTCATTTACACGATTTGGCAAAATTTATGTTTGGTTTTAGTATATTTTGGACTTATTTATGGTTTTCACAATTCATGCTGATTTGGTATGCAAATATGCCAGAAGAAGCAGCTTATTTCACGCCTAGATTATTGGGTCCTTACCAACTTTTATTTATTGGAATGTTGCTTTCTAACTTTGTATTTCCTTTACTGGTACTAATGAATAGTGATTATAAACGTGTACCATGGTTTATAATTTTGACAGGGATTGTAATATTATTAGGTCATTATGTAGATGTATTTGTAATTATTTCACCAGCAACAGTTGGCAATCATTGGGTAATAGGTATTCCTGAAATTGCATCCATTTTGTTCTTTTTAGGATTATTCATTTATGTAGTGTTTTCATCACTTACTAAACAATCATTAGAAGTGAAGAAAAATCCATTCTTAACAGAAAGTGAGCACTATCATTATTAAAAAATAAACTCATAAAATGAATCCTGAATACTAATTATTCAGGATTTTTTTTATATTTGACGCTACTATAAAAAACTAACTAAAAAAAAATGACAGCATTACTTTATGTTTTACTAGCAATAGTTATATGTGTTGCTATATGGCAAATTGCAAGTATTTTTAATTTGAAAGAGGCAATTGCCACAGAAAAAGACAATAATACTCAGGGGATTTTATTCGCCTTATTTGGTGTCTTTTTCTACGGTTTAATGATATTTTCTTTTGCAAAATACTCTGTAACTTTGTTGCCTGAATCTGCCTCTGTTGAAGGTGAGGATTATGACACCTTGTATGCAATTACGATGGTTTTAATCTTAATTGTTCAAGCAATCACCCAATTTTTACTATTCTATTTTACCTTTAAATATCGTGGAATAAAAGGGCGTAAAGCATTATTTTATGCTGATAGTTCAAAATTGGAAGCAATTTGGACTATTATTCCAGCAGTTGTGTTATCAGGATTGATATTATATGGACTTTCCATTTGGCAAAATGTTATGGATTCATCTGGTGCAAAAGATCCTTTAATTGTTGAAGTTTATGCTAAACAATTTCAATGGGAAGCTCGTTATGCAGGTGCAGATAATGAATTAGGTCGTGCAAATGTTAGAAACATAAAGGGTATTAATACTATGGGTGTTGATATGACTGATAAAAATGCCCAAGATGATATTCCAACCAGAGAATTACATTTACCAAAAGGAAGAAAAGTGATTTTTAAATTTAGATCACAAGATGTTTTACACTCTGCGTTTATGCCTCATTTTAGAGCTCAAATGAATTGTGTTCCAGGTATGATAACTTCATTTTCATATACTCCAAAAATTACGACAAAAGAAATGAGGTTAAATGAAAAAACCATAGCAAAAGTTGATGGGATTAATAAAATTAGAGCAGAAAAAGGAGAAGACCCATATGAATTTGATTACTTATTGCTTTGCAACAAAATATGTGGAGCGTCACATTACAATATGCAAATGAAAATTGTAGTTGAAGAACCTGCTGAATTTAATGCTTGGTTGCAGCAACAAAAAACTATTGCTCAAATTATCAACTAATTTACTACAGACTACTAATAAAAAAATATAATATGTCAAATCATCATAAAGAAACATTTATAACAAAATACGTTTTTAGTACTGATCATAAAATGATTTCTAAACAGTATTTAATTACTGGAATTTTTATGGGAATTATAGGGGTGTTTATGTCTATGTTGTTCCGTTTGCAAATTGCTTGGCCTGAAGAATCTTTTGGGATTTTTGAAGCTTTTTTAGGGCATCACCAAGATGGGGGTGTTATGTCTCCGGATATATATTTAGCATTAGTAACCATTCACGGTACTATTATGGTATTTTTTGTATTAACTGCAGGTTTAAGTGGAACGTTCAGTAATTTATTAATTCCATTACAAATTGGGGCTAGAGATATGGCTTCTGGATTACTTAATATGATTTCGTACTGGTTATTTTTCATTTCAAGTGTAATTATGGTAAGTTCTTTGTTTTTAGAAGCAGGTCCTGCTTCAGCCGGATGGACTATATATCCACCTTTAAGTGCCTTACCACAAGCAATTCCAGGTTCTGGAATGGGAATGACACTTTGGTTAATTTCTATGGCAATTTTTATAGCATCATCTTTATTAGGAGCTTTAAATTATATAGTTACTGTTTTGAATTTAAGAACGACAGGTATGAAAAAGACTAGATTACCTTTAACAATATGGGCGTTTTTTGTGACGGCTATTATTGGTGTAGTTTCATTTCCAGTATTATTATCTGCAGCTTTATTATTGATTTTTGACAGAAGTTTTGGAACTTCGTTTTATTTATCAGATATATTTATTCAAGGTGAAGTTTTACATTACCAAGGGGGGTCACCTGTTTTATTTGAGCACTTATTTTGGTTTTTAGGGCATCCCGAAGTGTATATTGTAATTTTACCTGCTATGGGTATTGTTTCTGAGGTTATAGCCACAAATTCTCGTAAACCTATTTTTGGATATCGTGCTATGATTGGTTCTATTATTGCCATTGCGTTTTTATCTACTATAGTTTGGGGACACCATATGTTTGTTTCTGGGATGAATCCGTTTTTAGGTTCAGTATTTACTTTTACAACATTACTTATTGCTATTCCATCTGCGGTTAAAGCCTTTAACTGGATAACCACACTTTGGAAAGGAAATCTACAAATGAATCCTGCAATGTTATTTTCCATTGGATTTGTTTCTACTTTTATTACAGGTGGACTTACTGGAATTGTTTTGGGCGATAGTGCTTTAGATATAAATGTTCACGATACTTATTTTGTGGTTGCTCACTTTCATTTGGTAATGGGTGTTTCGGCTATATACGGAATGTTTGCAGGTATTTATCATTGGTTCCCAAAAATGTATGGTAGAATGATGAATAAAGCTTTAGGTTATTGGCATTTTTGGATTACTGCTATTGCAGCTTATGGAGTATTTTTCCCGATGCATTTTATAGGTTTGGCAGGTTTGCCAAGACGATATTATTCAAATACTGCATTTCCATTGTTTGATGATTTATCTGATGTAAACAAAGTAATAACTATGTTTGCTATTTTAGGAGGAGCTGCACAATTAATATTTTTAGCAAATTTCTTTATTAGTATTTATAAAGGTAAAAAAGCAAGTCAAAATCCTTGGCATGCTAATACGCTTGAATGGACAACGCCTGTTGAACATGTTCATGGAAACTGGCCAGGAGAAATTCCATCGGTACATCGTTGGCCTTATGATTATAGTAAGCCAGGTTTACCAGAGGATTATGTAACACAAGATACTCCACTTTTTGAAGGGGAAGAAGAATCTTAATACAGTTTAATAAATCAATAAAACCTTTCTAAATTTAGAAAGGTTTTTAATTTCTGCTATCTTTGTTTTTATGAACGAAAATTTAGATCCTGAAAAAAGTAATTTCACATCGGAAGAATTAGATGTAGAAAAAAAATTACGCCCGCTAAGTTTTGATGATTTTACGGGACAGGAACAAATTTTAGAAAATTTAAAAATATTTGTTCAAGCAGCAAATCAAAGAGCTGAGGCATTAGATCATACATTGTTTCACGGACCTCCAGGTCTGGGAAAAACTACGTTAGCTCACATTCTTTCTAATGAATTAAATGTAGGCATAAAAATTACTTCTGGACCTGTAATTGATAAGCCTGGCGATTTAGCAGGTTTATTAACAAGTTTAAGTGAACGAGATGTTTTATTTATTGATGAAATTCATCGTTTAAGTCCAATTGTTGAAGAATATTTATATTCAGCTATGGAAGATTACAGAATTGATATTATGATTGAATCTGGTCCAAATGCAAGAACTGTTCAAATAGATTTAGAGCCTTTTACTTTAATTGGAGCAACAACACGTTCTGGATTATTAACTGCGCCAATGAGAGCTCGTTTTGGCATTAGCAGTAGGTTACAGTATTATAATACGGAATTGCTTACCACTATAGTTCAGCGAAGTGCTCAAATATTAAAAGTTCCAATTTCTATGGAAGCTGCTATTGAAATTGCAGGAAGAAGTAGAGGAACACCTCGTATAGCAAACGCTTTATTAAGAAGAGTTCGTGATTTTGCTCAAATAAAAGGTGATGGAAGTATTACTATTAAAATATCCCAATATGCATTAAATGCCTTAAATGTAGATGCACATGGTTTAGATGAAATGGATAATAAAATTTTGACGACCATAATTGATAAATTTAAAGGAGGACCAGTTGGTATTACTACAATTGCAACAGCAGTTGGTGAAAATACTGAAACCATTGAAGAAGTTTATGAACCTTTTTTAATTCAAGAAGGATTTATTATGAGAACTCCTCGCGGTCGCGAAGTAACTGAGCTTGCATATAAACATTTAGGAAAAATCAAAAATAATTCTCAGAATGAGTTATTTTAATTAGTGTGATTTACATCACAATACAAAAAAATGTTCGTAGTACTTTTGTTTTAAATTTTACTACTAAAATCTGAAATGACTTTAAAACAAATTTTCCCTTTTTTAACATGGTTGCCAATGGTTCGGCAAACGTGGAAAGATGACTTAATAGCTGGTATAACAGGGACTATTATTGTTATTCCTCAAGCGGTGGCATTTGCAATGATTGCGGGCATGCCTCCAGTTTATGGTTTTTATACGGCTATGTTAACCCCAGTAATTGCAGCTCTTTATGGATCATCACACCACTTAGTTTCTGGACCAACCACAACCAGTTCTATTGTATTGTATTCCATTATTAGTAAACATGTAAATCCTACAAACGATATTGAGGCATTTGTTTCACTTGCTATTTTATTATCTTTTATGTCAGGTGTTATTAAACTTATTATGGGAATAGCTCGAATGGGAAAATTAGTAAACTTTGTTTCTAACTCAGTAATTATTGGATTTTCAGCCGGAGCAGGAGTTTTAATTGCTTTTAAACAATTAAAACATATTTTTGGAATTAATGTGCCTCAAGGAAGTTCATTTTCTCATATTATTGAATTCATTGCTTTTCATTTAGCTGAAATAAATTGGTATGTATTTGCAGTAGCTATTGGAACTTTATCTTTAGCATTAATAATTAGAAAAATTAAAAAGATTTCTAGATTATATATGTTATTTGCCATGATATTTGGAAGCTTTTTAGCAATTTGGTTAGGAGGAGAATTACACGGTATTGAAACTGTAGGTAATATTCCCTCAAATTTACCACCATTTAAAATTCCAGATTTTAATTATAACAACATGCGAATGCTAAACTCAGGAGCCATTATTTTAGCAACTTTGGGTTTAGTAGAAGTAGCAGCAATATCACGATCTATTTCCTTACATACACATCAAAAAGTAAATCTTAATCAAGAATTTGTTTCTCAAGGGATATCCAATTTAGTTTCTAGCTTTTTTTCATGTTATACAAGTTCAAGTTCGTTTACTAGATCAAGTATAAACTATCAATCTGGGGCAAAAACACGCTTTTCAGCATTTGTTTCATCATTTGGATTAATGTTGGTGATGTTATTTTTTGCTAAATATGCAGCCTTTTTACCTAAGGCAGCTATGGGTGGGATTATTCTATTAGTTGGATATAATTTAATAGATTTTAAGCATATTAAAGGAATTTTTAAAAGTAGTAAACGTGAAGTTATTGTTTTTAGCGCTACTTTTTTGGGTACCTTATTTTTAGATCTTCAACAGGCATTAGTTATTGGTATATTTTTCTCTTTATTTTTCTATTTAGAAAGAACTTCAAAACCACATATTGCAGTTTTAGGTTTAAATGAAACTAACCGATTTGTAAATATTACTAGAGATAAAAGTGTTAAACAATGTCCACAGTTAAATATTATTCGTGTGGATGGGTCTCTGTATTTTGGTTCTGTTGAATCTATTTCAAATTATTTTTCTGATTTATATGAAAATAACGATGAAAAGCATTTACTTGTTATAGCTGAAGGAATTAATTTTATTGATTTGGCTAGCGCTGAATGGTTAACAAATGAAGTAAAGAAATGGGAATCAACTAACCGCATTATTTATTTTAGCGGAATGAAATTAGTTAGCCAGAATGTACTTATAAAAGGTGGGTTTTTTAATAAAATTGGAAGCGACCATTTTTATAAAGATAAAAAAACTGCTATTCAAGCTGTTTACCAAAAATTAGATAAAAAAATATGTGAAACTTGTGAGGTGAAAGCCTTTTTTGAGTGTACCAAAAAATAATATTGTATATAAAATCCAAAATTAACTTTTCTTATTAAATGAAATCAGCAAACGTATTTCCATTTTTAGATTGGTTGTCTAGTTATAAAAAATCGTGGTTAAAAGGCGATATTACTGCTGGGCTAACGGTTGGTGTTATGCTAATCCCTCAAGGTATTGCTTATGCTATGATTGCTGGTTTACCACCAATATATGGACTTTATACTGCAATGATACCACAAGTTATTTATGCTTTTTTTGGAACATCTAGGCAATTAGCAGTTGGGCCGTCAGCTATGGATTCTTTAATTGTTGCATCAGGTATTGGCGCTATTGCAACAGTTGGCTCGGAACATTTTATTGCTTTAGCTATACTTTTGGCATTATTAATAGGTTTAATTCAGTTGGCTTTTGGATTATTTAGATTGGGATTTTTGGTTAATTTTTTATCAAAACCTGTAATAAGTGGTTTCACATCTGCAGCAGCCTTAATTATTGGTTTAAATCAACTAAAGCATTTATTTGGTGTTAACATAAGCAGAAATCATCAATTACAATATTTAGTTTTTGATGCTATTGAACAGTTAAAAAATATTAATTATCCAACATTTATTATAGGAATAAGTTCTATTTTAATTTTAGTTTTAATAAAGCGTTATTTTAAAAAAATACCAGCAGCTTTGGTAGTTGTTATTTTAGGAGTAGTAATTGTAAATTTTTTTAATTTGCATCAATATGGAGTTAAAATAGTAGGAAATATTCCTAAAGGATTACCTCATTTTAATATGCCACAATTTAATTTAGAAACTATAAAAGAACTCGGACCACTTGCATTAACACTAGCATTAATAGCTTTTATGGAAGCAATATCAGTTGCAAAAGCTATAGAATCTAAACATATGAATTATCAAGTAAAAGCAAATAAGGAATTAATTGCTTTAGGATTAGGAAATATTGTTGGGTCATTATTTCAAAGTTACCCTTCAACAGGAGGTTTCGGGCGTACCGCTGTAAATAACCAAAGTGGCGCAAACACACCTTTTGCAGCTATAATTTCTGCTATAGTTGTTGCTTTAACATTATTGTTTTTAACCCCGTTATTTTACTATTTACCAAAAGCAGTACTAGGCGCTATTATTATAGTGGCAGTTTTCGGTCTGTTAGATTTTAAAGTTCCATATCAATTATGGAAATATACTAAACGCGATTTAATTATATTAAATATTACCTTATTAGTAACTGCCACTGTTGGTATAAAAGAAGGTATTATTACTGGTGTTATTTTGTCTTTAGTTATGTTAATTTATAAATCAACTAAGCCTCACGTAGCTGTTTTAGGAAATGTACCAAATACGTATTTATACAGAAATACTAAAAGATTTGACAATTTAAATGTATTAAAAGACGTTTTAATAATAAGGTTTGATGCTCAACTTCATTTTGCTAATACAACATATTTTAAAGATACTATTTACAATGAAGCTAAAAAAAAGGGGAAAGCATTAAAAATAATTGTGATTGATGGCGAAAGTTTAAATAATTTGGATAGTAGTGGTGTTTATGCTTTGGAAGAAATATTAAAATATTTTAAAGAAAAACATATTAGTCTTTATTTTACAGGTTTAAAGGGACCTGTAAGAGATACTATTTATAAATCAAACATTATTAAAGACATCGGTCAAGAACATTGTTTTATGAGTATTCAAGAAGCGATTGATTATTACCAGTTAAAAACAACTACTAATGACAAAAAAGAATATACCTATCAACGAAATACCTAATAAAGTGATTTACATCACAATAAATAATTAGCAATTTATTATTTTGGAGCACTTTAGTTAACTATTTAAAAATCAGAAAAATGAAAGTAGAACAATTATTTACAGGATGTTTGGCAGAAATGGCGTATTATATTCATTCGAACGGAGAGGCTGCAATTATAGATCCACTTAGAGAAACGGAACCTTATATAAAAATGGCAAAAGCTGATGGTGTTAAAATTAAATATGTGTTTTTAACACATTTTCATGCTGATTTTGTATCAGGCCAGGTAGATTTAGCTAAAAAAACAGGAGCAACTATAGTTTTTGGTCCAAACGCTAATCCAGCTTACGAAATTCATCAAGGAAAAGATGGTGAAGAATTTAAAATAGGAGATTTAACACTTAAATTATTGCATACTCCAGGTCATACTATGGAATCCTCTTCATATTTATTAATTGATAAAGACGGTAAAACTCCATATGTTTTTACAGGAGATTGTTTGTTTATTGGTGATGTTGGAAGACCAGATTTAGCGGTTAAGACCGATATGACACAAGCAGATTTAGCAGGCCATTTATTTGATTCTCTTCGAAATAAAATAATGACATTGCCAGATGATATTATAGTATATCCAAACCATGGCGCAGGTTCAGCTTGTGGTAAAAATATGAGCTCAGAAACTTTTGATACTTTAGGAAATCAAAAGAAAACTAATTATGCCTTAAGAGCAGATATGACCAAAGAGGAATTTATAAAAGAAGTTACTACTGGTTTAAAACAACCGCCCCAATACTTTCCAAATAATGTTAGAATGAACAAGGGCATCAATACCAGTATCGATGAGATATTACAAAGAGGTACAACCCCAATTGATGCCGATTCATTTAAAGAAATGAGTGAACAAGATGATATATTGGTAATTGATACTCGCTCAAAGGAAGAATATACAGAAGAAGGTACAGTACCTGGAGCGTGGTATATTGGTATTGATGGTAGTTTTGCCCCTTGGGTAGGAACATTAATTAAAAACATCAATCAAAAAATTATATTTATTGCAGAAGGTGATAGAGAGCAAGAAGTAGTTACTAGATTTTCACGTGTAGGGTATGATAATATTTTAGGGTTTTTACGAGGAGGAATGCATTCTTGGAAGGCAGCAGGTCATGAAATTTCAAAAATTGGGTCTATGTCAGCAATACAATTTGCAAATAGATTAAAAGAAGGAAGTTTAGAAGTTACGTTAGATGTTAGAAGAGAATCGGAATACTTATCAGAACATGTTGTTGGAGTAGAAAACTTCCCACTAGATTTTATTCATACTAATTTTGCAGAAATAAATCCGGATAAAGAATATTTTTTGCACTGTGCAAGTGGATATAGATCATTAATTGCAGCGTCAATATTCCAAGCAAATGGAGTTAACAAAGTAACGGATGTTAGAGGAGGTTTTAATGATATTAAAGATAGCGAAACACCCTTAACAGATTATGTGTGCCCAACAACTTTGCTGTAAATTTTTTTTAATAAGACCGTTATTTTTGATACCTCTAATAATTATTAATAATTTTACATTTTTAAATATAAATAATACATATGAAAATCTTTTATAAATTACCACTTATAGTTTTTATAAGTTTGATTGCCTTAAGTTGCAATAGCCAACAAAAATCTAAACAAAAAGATAGTTCAAAAAGTGCTATAACTATTGTTACACCAGCTGAATTTTTGCTGAAATCTGAAAATCAAGTTATTGTGGATGTAAGAACTCCGGAAGAATTTAGTGATGGGCATATTGCAAGAGCTTCAAATATTAATTTTTTTGATGCTGATTTTTTAGATAAATTTTCAAAATATGACAAAAATAGTCCTATTTTTATTTATTGTCGCTCAGGCGGAAGATCTGGTAAAGCTTCAAAAAAATTGTCAGAATTAGGGTTTAAAAAAGTTTTCGACCTAAAAGGAGGATATTTAAATTGGGTTGATAGTAATCAAAAAACAGAGAATTAATTATAACGCTTTTAATTTAAAACTTCGTCAGATACTAAAATTAGCTTTGACGAAGTTTTATAATATTCTTTTCTAAAATTTTAAGGTTGCTCCAACTAAAAAATTACGAGTTGCTTGTGGATAATATCCAGCACCATCTAACGTGGTGGTTTCTCCAGGTATCGACCAAGTATCATCATAAGTATAATAATATCCGTTTGAAATATATTTGACGTTAAAAATGTTATTAACTAACGCAGTAAAAATTATAGATTTAACTATTTTTTTTGGTTTTATTTCATAAGTGAAATTAAAATCGTTTACAAAATAAGCATCCAATTTTGAGTTTTTGTTATCAATATTTCCCATATATTGCTTACCAACGTATTTTGAAAGTAGGGAAATTTGAAGATTTGAAACTGGAGAATAAGCAAAAGCACTACCCGCAACAATATTTGGCGAAAACGATATATTTGTTTTTCCCAAATTCACTAATTTACCATTCCAAAATGTATTAAAATCAATATTTTTATTTGAACTTATAGCAATATTAGGTTGCCAACTAAATTGTTTATTTAGAATAATTTTACTATCAATTTCTAAACCTAATCGGTAGCTTTTACCGCTGGTTGCTCTTATAAAATCACCCGTATCATCAATGGCACCCGTTAGCACTAATTGATTTTTATATCTCATATAATAAACATTAGTATTTAAAGCTACTTTTGGTGTGTTATAACGCCATCCTAACTCAAAATCATTTAATTTTTCAGCCGTATTTACACCATTTTTAAAATCACTTCTATTAGGTTCTTTAGTTGCTTTTGCAACGGAAAAGTATAAACTGTTGTTATTAGTTATTTTAAAAGTTAATCCAGCTTTTGGATTAAAAAACGAGTAGTTTTCATCAATATTAATTGGATTTCTATCTGAAGTAATTCCTTCGGTTTTAAATCCTACAAATCTTCCTTGCAAATCTGAAAATAATGTCCATTTATCAGTTAGTTTATAAGTTAATTTTCCAAAAACATTGGCATCATTTTTTTTGGTATTACTGTCGTAATAATGATCTCTTATTTGTGAATTACTGGCATATTGAGCCCAAATAATTTCTCCAAAATGATCTCCGTTATAATGACTAACCGAAGTTCCAAAAATAAATTCTAAAGCATTATTTTTATAAGTGGCATTTGCATTTATAACATAAAATTCATTCTCTAGCCATCTTCTTCTTATTAAATCGGTCTGATTAATAGTTTCTCCGCCTATAATAATAGGAGCTAAATTATAATCTGCAAAATCTTGTCCTGCTTTATATTGTTCATAATAACCTTTTCCTTTGCTGTAATTTAATGCCATATTTGAACTCCAGTTTTGGGAAAGTTTTTGATTCCAAAGTAGTTGAAAATGATCTTGTTGATAGTTGTCAATTTCATTATCATAGGTATATGGATTGTAAGTTCTTCCAAATGTTGCCATTTCATCTTTGGTAACACCATACCAAGCTTGATACGTTTTTTCATGACCACCAAAAGTTAACGCTTTAATTAAGGTGTTATCATCTACATAAGAAGCTTGTAAAAAATACGATTTTAGATGAGAAAATGCGCTGTCGATATAACCATCCGAGTCAATTTTTGAAACACGACCAGCAAATTCAATATGATTATTTATTTTTCCTGTACTAAATTTTATTGTGTTTTTAGTGGTATTATAGGAACCAATAGAATTACTGATTTCACCATACGGATTTTCAGAAATAGCATCAGTTAATATATTTAAACTTGCGCCAAAAGCCCCAGAACCATTTGTTGAAGTTCCAACACCTCGTTGTAATTGCATACTTTGTGTAGATGAAGCAAAATCTGGTAAATCTACCCAGTAAGTTCCTTGACTTTCAGCATCGTTATAAGGAATTCCGTTGATGGTAACATTAACTCTGGTAGCATCACTTCCTCTAACTCTAATTCCGGTATAACCTACACCAGCCCCAGCATCAGTGGTAGTTACTACTGAAGGTAAATAGTTTAAAAGTACAGGAATATCTTGTCCCAAATTTCGTTTTTCTAACTCCTTTTTTGTGATGTTACTATGCGTTACGGGTGAAGATTCTTTTACTCGTACAGCGGCAACGAGTACTTCATCTAAATTAACAAAACTATTTACCATATTTATGGTGATGGATTTGTTTTTAGTTAAATTAATTTTAACTTCTTTAGGCTGGCTAATAGCACTTACCACTAAAATATAAGTTCCTTTTTTTAATTGAAACTTAAAATTTCCGTGGGTATCCGTAGTTGTACCCTGAGAAGTCCCTTTAATTATAATACTTGTTCCTGATAAAGGTTGATTTCCATCAACTACTTTTCCAGATAGCGTGAATGAATTTTGGGCATTTGTGTGGATTGAAAATGTAATGATTAAAAAAGTTACTAGTAACTTCACTTTTTTAAAGTTTTGTTTTAAAAATAGTTTCATTTTTTATAAATAAAACGATTTAAAAAGAGGTAATTAATCGATGTTTAATTAATTAATTAATTAATTTTGTTTTTATATTTAATTTAAATGTGTCCCTTAACAGCATTATCTGTTCAGGTTCAATGGGTTTGATCTCAGCCTATAAAGCACCCCTTTTGAGATGGCGCAAATTTAGGTAATAAATGTTTATTTTGATAATTATTAGAATTATTTTTTTTAGAACATGATTTTTTAAGGTATTGTGTTGAATTACAAATAATTATGTTTTTGTGATAAAAAATTAAACATTTTCAAATGACAACAAATAATGTTTAAAATATATTGAAAATTAATTGTTAAATGTAACGATTTCTCTTAATTTTTAGCCTTTATAAAAAGGAATGAATTATCTTTGTGCTTTATTTTAAAGTATATTCCTTTGAAAACTAAAACCTCAAAAAAGGTCTTGATGGATGCTTCTAGAATTATGACAGAAGCGTTAGTTCAATCAGGTGCTGATGTGTTTATAGGATATCCCATAACACCTTCCAATTTATTTTATGCTTACTCAAAAGAACGTTTTCCAGAATTTTTAGCTGGACCCGACGAAATATCTGTTTTACAGTGGATGTGTGGCTATTCAGCAGCAGGAAAAATTCCGGTTACGGCAACTTCGTTCCCAGGGCTAGCTTTAATGACCGAAACGCTAAATATGGCTTATATGATGGAGCTTCCAATGGTGCTGGTTATTGTACAAAGATTAGGACCAAGTACAGGTTCTGCAACCACAGGAGCTCAAGGCGATTTAAAATTTTTAGATGGAGTAATATCAGGGGGGCTTCCTCTGCCCATATTTTCTCCATCTAATTTTAAGGATGCTTGGACATTGGCAAGTGAAGCGGTTAAAACTGCCGTTGAATTTCGTACGCCAGTTATTGTGCTAACATCTAAAGAATTGGTTATGACCCAAAAAGGGTTTGATATTAATACTCTTGAACCATTACATAAAATTGATAGAACGCCTAAAGAATTTGAAAAACCATACCAACCTTATAAAGCAGGACAAGATAGGGTTCCTACTTTTTATCCTTTAGGGAATGATGAACATCAAACACGTTTTAATGCATCAACACATGATAATGATGGATTAATTAGAAAAGGAACTCCAGAAAGTTTAGCGAATACTTGGCGACTTCGAGAAAAGTTAGAAAAGCGAGTTGATGAATTTACTTTTTATGAGTTAGATACTGAAAAGGATGCTACTAATTTAATAGTGAGTTGGGGTGTAACTGCTGATGCTTCAAAAGATGCAGTTCAATTTATTAGAAGTAAAGGACATAAAGTTTCTTTATTAATTGTAAAAACCATATTGCCAATTTCTTCTAAAATTTATGAAATTATAGATTCCTACAAAAAAGTATTATTTTCTGAAGAAAATATGTCTGGGTTATACAAAGAAATGATTTTTGGTAAACGGAATAATCCAAATGTTAAAACAGCTACTAAATTTGGCAGTATGTTAACACCATCTGAAATTGAAGAAAAGTTTTTTAATTAGACAACTTATGGAAACAGCTGAAAGAATAGTAACCAAAGCTAAAATGCCCTTTTGCCCTGGATGTGGTCATGGGGTTTGTGTAAAAAGTACCTCTAAAGCATTAGAAAATTTAGGGTATGGTGCAAAGGATGTAGTTATGGTAAGCGATATTGGATGTTCTGGATTAGTAGATCCGTTATTTGCTACACACACAATTCACGGATTACATGGTCGTTCTCCTGCATTGGGTGTTGGGGTAACCTTAGGACTGAATAATCCTAATAAAAAGGTTATTGTAATACAAGGTGATGGAGGTGCTACTATAGGTTTACAACATATATTGGAAGCTTCTAGAAGGAATGTGGATATGACTTTAATTGTGTTAAATAATTTATTGTACGGAATGACTGGTGGCCAAATGAGCGGTTTATCAACAAGTGAGTTTAAGCAATATAAGCATAGTGATGATAATGCTGAGCCTTACGATGTTGTGAATTTAGCACACCAATCAGGTGCTGCATTTAGTGTACGTGTTAATAACATTTCAAATTTTGAAAACACGTTAAAAGAAGCAATAGAAACTCCAGGATTTTCTTTAGTGGAACTATCTAGTTTATGTACTTCACACGGAATGAAAAAAATTTCGGAATTGAAAAATTATATCGTAGAGGAAGAAAAATTTACTAATAATAGACCGGTTGGGGTAAGTTTAAGAAGAGATACCGCTAGTTTATTTAATCGTACTAAAATTTTAACTTTTCAATTTAATTCAAACATTTCTGAAACCATTGGTGTTGTAATTGCGGGTTCTGCAGGCGGAGGTATTCAATCGGCTGCAAAAATGTTAGCTCAAGCAGGTATATTATCAGGCCTACACGCCACAATGAAAGGTGAATACCCAATTACCGTTGGAACCGGATTTTCAGTAGCCGAAGTAATTTTATCAAAAAAACCAATTTATTTTACAGGTTTAGAAAAACCGAGTGTAATTTTAGCGGTAACTGAAGATGGATGGAATAAAGTAAAAAATCGAATTTCAGAGACTTCTAAAGTTTTTGTTGATGCTAAAATCAGTACGGAATCTTCTTTTGAAACTAAAGAATTTTTAAAAGAAAGTGGGAAAAAAGGGGCAGCATTAAGTGCAATTTCCTATTGGATTAGCAAATCAAATATCTTTCCTGTTGAAGCTTTGTTAAAAGTGATTGAAGGTAGTAAATATGAAGAATCATTGCGAAGTGCCATAAAAAGTGCTGAAAATTTATAAACTATAATTAGCTAAATTATTAGGCTAATTATAGTTCAGGTTTTTTTCGGAATATTTTTTTATAAGCTTGTTTTTTCTTTTTTTCCAATCGTTTTTGGATACTGCTTTTAGTTGGTTTAGAAGGTTTTCTTTTTTTAGGAATTTTTAATGCATTAGTAATAATTTCTAAAAATCGTTTTATAACAATTTCTTTGTTTTTATGCTGACTCCGGCTTTCATCACATTTTAAAATTAACAGATTTTCTTTGGTAAGTTTTGTTTTTAGATTTTTAAACAGTAACTGCTTTTCTTCTTCTGTAAATTCATTTGAGTTTTGTAAATTAAAAACGAGTTCTATTTTAGAGGAAACTTTGTTTACGTGTTGTCCACCAGCACCACTGCTTCTAACTGCTTTAAAAATAAGTTCTTTTATGAGACTTTCAGCATTCATTAATATTACTGAATAGGATTATCATTATTTTGTTGATGTAAAAAATGCAAATCTAAATCAGATAAATTAGTTGAAAATTGTTGCAAATTTTTTTTTGATTTTAGTATTTTATCAATTTTAGCTACTGCAGTTTTAAGCCTGTTTTTATTATTTCCTTTTAATAAGATATAGTTTCTGTTATGCTTTATTAAAGCATTTTCAAAAGCCTTAAACATTTCTAAACGTTGTTCAGGTCTATCTCTTAAATCATCTGCTTCCCAAGGAGTATCAATATAAGTAAGTAAATACAAATCGTAAGTGTTTTCTTTTGCAGCTTTTTCCAAAGCTTCATTAACCAAACCGCCATAATATTCTTCTGAATATACTTTGGTTTCTAATAAATCGGTATCACAAATTAAAATTTTATCTGCTTTTTTTGCCAATTCATTTTCCAATTTCATTTGTCCATAAGCAATAGGAACTAAATCGGAATTTTCACAAGTTTTACGTTCATTATTCCACTTGTTTTGCAAATATTCTCTTGCATATTCAGGTACCCAAACCGTATTATAATGGCGAGCCAACTGTTTAGAAAGTGTTGTTTTACCTGTGCTTTCAGGTCCAAATAAAACTACTTTAATAATATTTATGTTGTCTTGTTTAAGAGTTTTCTCCATGAAAAATATCCTTGTATCGCTAAAATTAAAAATATGGTATATTGAATACCTGTAAACCCATATCCTTTAACAAAATATAAAGGAATTGAAACTATATTGCCGGCAATCCAAAGTGTCCAATTCTCTAACTTTTTATTAGCCATTAGCCACATTCCGGCAAAAAATATTCCAGTGGTAAAGGTATCTAAAAATGGTGTAATTTTTCTAAAATCAGATAATTTACCTGAAAACATGTTGGTGTAAGCATAATTTACACTTTCGCTAAAATTCAAATTATTGGGTATTACATTGTAATATCGATATACAATAATTACAAAAATGGAAGTAAAAATAAAAATACCTGTGGTTTTAATTTTATCAATTTTATTGGTTCTGGTAATTGGGATATGCTTATTATTGTCCATAACTTTACTCCACAAATACCAACCATAAATACTCATAACGGTATAATAGATATTGATAATTAAATCACCATATAAATTCCATTGTGATAGCAAATAAACGTAAATAGCTGTGCTAATAATTCCGGTTGGGAACACTAAAATATTTTCTTTTTTAGCATAAAAAACACTAATTACACCAAATAAGGCGGCAATAAATTCCAGCACTATATTTAAGGTAGTTGCTGTTTGATAAGGTTCTGTAAAAAAATCTATCAATTCATTCATAGTGTATTATTTTCAAATGCGTTACCAACTACCACAATATCTGCACCGCTATTAAATGCTGTTTTAATTTGTTGTTTAGTTTTAATACCTCCACCAACAATTAAAGGAATAGAAATTTCTTGTTTAACCTTGGTAATTAAACTTGCCTCTACAGGGTTTTTAGCACCACTTCCAGCTTCTAAATATATCAATTCTTTCCCTTTGTACATACCGGCAACAGCAGTGTGTATTACTAATTCAACATTTTTTTGAGAAATAGGAGTAGTGTTACTAACTTTTAAAACAGACGATTTAGTACCTCCATCAATTAAGATATATCCGGTTGGAATAATTTCCAAAGAAGCATTTTTTAAATAAGGAACGGCTTTAATTTGTTGTTCAATTAAATATTCAGGATTTCTACCCGAAAGTAATGATAAAAACAAAACACCATCGGCATAATTGGTTATTTGGGTATAATCACCCGGAAATAAAATCACAGGTAATTTAGAATGGTTTTTTAAGGCTTTAACAAAAAATTCGGTTACACCATCTTCAACCAAACTTCCTCCAACTAAAATAAAATTAGCTTTTAGTTTTTCTATCCTTTTTGAAATAGAAGGAATTTCATCTAAAGAACTTTTATCTGGATCTACTAGAATTGCCAGTAATTTTTCACCTTTTTCAGAAGTTTTTTGTATGTAATTTAAAATTGATTTATCCATTTTTTAAATTATCTAAAGCATACACTAAGGTAAAACCATCAATTTGCTTAAATTGAATTGCATAATTTTTATTCCAACCTTTCACTTTTATATAGCCAGTAGTTTTTTTATCTTCAATTTTAAACGAATTGATATCAATATCATTTTTAAAAGTCAATCCACCAAAAGGGTAAATTTTATAAAGCGATTCTTTAGCTCCCCAAATAACAGTTAACTGTTGAATTAAATCATCGTCTTCATGTATAAAACCTCTTTCAAAATTCACAAATTTATGTTGTATAATTTTAATTTTGTCTCTGTTTTTTTCAATATCAATTCCAACTACTGTATCACTAATTATTATTGCTGAAAAATGATGAGAATGCGAAATTGAAATATTTTTACCATCCTTTAAGTGAGGTTTGCCATTATCGTTGTAATATAAATCTGCATCGGTATAGCCCGCTTTTTTTAATAAATAGCGAACACTTAAAAATCCACGTTGATGCAATTCAGATTTCATAGATTGCAATCTGTTTAAACTATATTCAGTTAGGGTAACATCTTTTAATAATTCATCAAAAGACTCCTCTATTTTCCAAATAAAAATAGAGGTATTATTGTTAGGTTTAATTGTTTTATATAAAGGCATTTAGTTTCTCAAAGGTATTTTGTACTTTTGCAAAATCAAAAACAACAATATTAGGTTGTTTTAAATAAAAAGCAAATTTAATAAATATGAGTGCAGAAACATCAACTTACGTAAAATATAAAGTAAAAGATATTAATCTTGCTGATTGGGGACGCAAAGAAATTCAGTTAGCAGAGGCAGAAATGCCAGGCTTAATGAGTTTAAGAAAAGAGTATAAAGGACAACAACCTTTAAAAGGAGCAAGAATTGCAGGTTGTTTACATATGACCATACAAACAGCAGTATTAATTGAAACATTGGTTGAATTAGGTGCAGAAGTAACATGGAGTTCATGTAATATTTTTTCAACACAAGATCAAGCTGCTGCTGCAATTGCCGCTGCAGGAGTTTCAGTTTATGCTTGGAAAGGTATGAATGAAGAAGAATTTGATTGGTGTATTGAACAAACCTTATTTTTTGGAGAAGACAAAAAACCATTGAATTTAATTTTAGATGATGGAGGTGATTTAACCAATATGGTGCTAGATAAATACCCTGAATTAGCAAAAGGGATTAATGGGTTATCTGAAGAAACTACCACGGGTGTTCACCGTTTGTATGATAGAATGAATGCTGGAACATTACCAATACCAGCAATTAATGTAAACGATTCAGTTACTAAATCTAAATTTGACAATAAATATGGATGTAGAGAAAGTGCAGTAGATGCTATTAGAAGAGCAACCGATATTATGTTAGCAGGTAAACGAGTGGTAGTATGCGGTTATGGCGATGTAGGCAAAGGTACAGCTGCTTCATTTAAAGGAACAGGTGCAATTGTTACCATAACTGAAATCGATCCAATTTGCGCATTACAGGCTGCTATGGAAGGTTTTGAAGTTAAAAAACTAGACACCGTTGTAGGGAATGCGGATATTATTATTACTACAACAGGAAACAAAGATATTGTTCAAGCAAGACATTTTGAAAAAATGAAGGATAAAACCATTGTTTGCAATATTGGTCATTTTGATAATGAATTAGACATGGCTTGGTTAAATAAAAATTACGGAAATACTAAAGTTGAAATTAAACCTCAAGTTGATAAATATACTATTGGAGACAATGAGATTATTGTACTAGCAGAAGGGCGTTTGGTTAATTTAGGTTGTGCAACTGGTCATCCAAGTTTTGTAATGAGCAATTCATTTACAAATCAAACATTAGCACAATTAGAATTATGGAACAATAGAGATGCTTACGAAAATAAAGTGTACATGCTTCCAAAACATTTAGATGAAAAAGTAGCCCGTTTGCATTTAGAAAAAATAGGCGTAGAGTTAGAAACGTTAAGGGAAGACCAAGCAAAATATATAGGTGTTAAAGTTGAAGGACCTTTTAAACCGGAATATTACAGATATTAATTAATATTTAATAATATTTTTAAGCTTTATTGTATTAGCAGTAAAGCTTTTTTTATATTTGTTTTTGAAAAATAAATTTGACTAACACAATTTAAAAATATTTATATGAAATCGATTTTAGTTCCATTAGGTGATTCAGAAAAGGCTATTTGTACCTTACAATATGCCATAGATTTTGCATCAATTGTAAATGCTAAAATTTACATTATTCAAGTTTTTAGCACTACTAAAGTTGCAGGTGCTTTAAAAAACATGGATGAACTTCTTGAAAAAGATAGTAAAGAAGAATTAGCACATGTTTTAGCAAATGTTGAGAAAAAGGGAATTGAAATAATTTCCAAACCCATAAAAGGACAGATTTTAGATAGTATTAATAGAATAGCAGCTCAATTAAATGTAGATTTGATAATTGCATCTTCAAAAAATAGTGCTGCAGACTCTTCTATTTACGTTGGAAAAATAACAGGGGGACTTGTAAAACAAACAGAATTACCTATGTTAATAATTCCGAAGGGTTATAAATTTAAAGTAATAAAAAATGTGTTATTGGGTATACGATCTGGCGTTATTAGACACTCAAAAGTTTTAGATCCTTTAGAAGATATTGTAAAAGTATTTAAAGCTAAAGTCAATTTATTACATGTAATTACACCACATAATACTATTGAAGACAATGCTTTGCATAAGGATTTTGATTCTATTTCAGATAGCAAAGTAAATAGTGAAAATGCGACTGTTTTTCAAGGTGTTTTAGAACACTTAATTGAAGTAAGTCCAGATATGATTTGCGTTATTAGACGTAAACGAGGATTTTTTAATAAATTATGGGAACAAAATCACATTAAAAAAGAGGATTTTGAAAGTAGAATTCCGTTACTAATTTTAAAAGGAAATTTATAAAATAAAAAGGGGATGTAGCTCAGTTGGCTAGAGCGCTTGACTGGCAGTCAAGAGGTCGTGGGTTCGACTCCCATCTTCTCCACAGTAGAACTTACAACCCTTTAAAGAAATTTAGAGGGTTTTGTTTTTATTAAAACATTCAGATATTTAATAAAATTGTTAGGGGCTTATTCTGGCTCAACACAAAAAGTTGTGGAGTAACAAAAAAAGTTAGAGTTTTGGAGTTTAAAAATCATTATGTATACAACTGATTTATTAGCCATAATTAAATTATTACTTCCTGAAGTTTTA